>OHCA01000149.1_pt1 | contig 68662 bp, 60 predicted proteins | sample 1577541 | NCBI WGS metagenome assembly OHCA01 (sample SAMEA3879598, study PRJEB24766) | human gut metagenome | biome: human-associated habitat; feature: feces | place: USA | collected 1985/1987 | reverse complement strand
AATTCATATTTATATTTCATTTAAATTAAAAATAATTATTGACTCATAAAGTGAAGAGTGATATATTAAAAGTACAATGAAAAGCATATAGGAATTCAGGCTGTAAAACTAATAAGGGGGGGAGCTTATGAAGTATCTTGCGCATGTCAGTGAAGATGGGGAGAGGGAACAGACTGTGCTGGAGCATTCCCGGAATGTTGCAGAGCTGGCAGGGAAATTTGCAGGGCGCTTTCAGGCGGAATCCTGGGGGTACTGCTGTGGAATGGTTCATGATACAGGAAAATATTCCCGGGAGTTTCAGCAACGATTGAAAGGAGGTCCCCCGGTTGATCATTCTACGGCGGGGGCGAAGGAGCTGTACGGGAAAAAGGGATTTCATGCGCTGGCGGCATACTGTGCAGCAGGGCACCATGCCGGTTTGCCCAATGGTGAGGAAAAAGCGGACGGAAAAGGAACGGCAAGTTTAAAGGAAAGGTTGAAAAAGAATGTTCCAGAGTACGGAGATTACCGGAAGGAAATCGAGATTCCAGAGATTCAGAGGCCTTTGGTCAGCATGATTGGCAAAGGAGGATTTACAGTCTCCTTTTTTGTAAGAATGGTTTATTCCTGTCTGGTGGATGCTGATTTTCTTGACACAGAGCAGTTTATGAAAGACGGGAATACAAAGCGGGAGCCGGAAACTGTTTCGGAGAAGCATCTGGAAAAGCTTATGACATATGTGGGAAGCTGGATGAAAAATACTGATCGGACAACGGTAAATGGCAGAAGGACGGAGATTCTGTCAGCGTGTATCCGGAGGGGAAAAGAAATGCCGGGGGTATTTAGTCTGACGGTTCCGACGGGAGGAGGAAAAACTGTGTCATCTCTTGCTTTCGCGCTGCAGCATGCCTGTACCTATGGGAAGGAGAGAATCATCTATGTAATCCCGTATATGAGTATTATAGAGCAGAATGCTGAGGTTTTTCGGAATGTTTTAGGTGGAGATGCAGTTTTGGAGTGTCATTCCAACGTGGAATATGATGACCGGGAGGAATTTAAGCCAATGCAGCTTGCGGCGGAGAATTTTGATAAGCCTGTGGTTGTCACTACAAATGCAGAATTTTTTGAATCATTATTTTCCAACAAATCCTCAAAATGCAGAAAGCTTCATAATTTCGCCAACAGTGTTATTATCTTTGATGAAGCGCAAATGATTCCATCAGCTTATTTAAAACCATGTGTCAGGGCGATGGCAGAACTGGCAGTTAATTATGGCAGTACGCTGGTTCTTTGTACAGCGACGCAGCCATGTCTGCAGGGGGGGTTCCCTGAGAATATTCAGATTCAGGAACTATGTCCGGATGTGGAGGAGCAGTTTGAATTTTTTAAAAGAACGAGCGTGGAAGCTTTGGGGAAAATTGCTGAATCAGAGCTGTTGGAACGGCTTGGACGAGAAGAGAGGGCGCTCTGTATCCTGAATAATAGGAAACGGGTACAGAAAATTTATGACGGACTGAAAGGGGATGGAATTTTTCATCTTTCGACTTATATGTATCCAGAGCATCGAAAAAGAGTACTTGCCAATATCCGAGAACGTCTGGGAAAAGGAAAGAGGTGTATTGTTGTTGCTACGAGTCTAGTGGAAGCTGGGGTGGATCTTGATTTTGAAACCGTATATCGTGAACTGGCAGGAGTGGATTCTGTGGTGCAGGCGGCGGGACGGTGCAACCGGGAAGGGAAACGCAGTCTGGAGGAAAGCAAAACCTATGTTTTTGAGATAATCGAACCAATGAAGCTTCCTGCGGAACAGAGACTTCCAGCAGAGACAGCAAAAATAGTATCAGAGCAGTTCGAGGATATTTCTTCCCTACAGTCGATTGAGAGTTATTTCAGGCAGCTTCATTATTTAAAGGATGGAAGGCTGGATGAAAAGAATATGATAGAGCGATTTGAAAGAGGAGCACTTCGGGCAGATTATCCGTTTGCTTCGGTAGCCAGGGATTTTAAACTGATCGAAGACAGGACAAAGACGATTTTGATTGGAAAGGAAGCCAGGGCGGCTGAATTGGAGAAGCGATTGCTTGTCGGAGAGCGGTCAAGAAAACTGTTAAGGGAAACTGGCCATTACAGTATTCAGATTTATGAAAAAGATTTTGAAAAACTGGAGGCGGCAGGCTATTTAAACATTTTGGATTCAGAAATAGCAGTTTTGCGCGATCATGAACAATATACGGAAGACAGGGGGATGAGGATGGATGTGGATTTTGGGGAAGCCGTGTTTTTTTGAAAGGAGGATGTGACATGGGATATGGCATCAGAGTGAGAGTCTGGGGAGAGTATGCGTTGTTTTCCAGACCGGAAATGAAGGTAGAGCGCTGCAGCTATGACGTGATAACACCGTCTGCGGCGCGGGGAATTCTGGAATCCGTTTATTGGCACCCGGGCCTTAGATGGAAGATTGATAAAATTTATGTATGTCGTCCAATCACGTTTACAAATATCAGGCGCAATGAGATAAAAAGCAAGATTTCCGGCGGAAACATTTTAAATGTGATGAACGGCGGAAAAAAGGAACTTTCTCTTTCCGCAAAAGAAGAAATTGTGCAGAGAGCTTCTCTTCTTTTGAAAGATGTGGAATATGTGATAGAAGCACATTTTGAAATGACAGAAAATGCAAATAAGACAGATAATCCGGGCAAGTTTAAGGATATTATAAGGCGCAGGCTTAAGCGGGGAGAGTGTTTCCAGATGCCTTATTTTGGAACAAGGGAATTCCCGGCGAATTTTGAACTATTTGAGGAGAATGAGGTAAAAACCGCATACGAGGAGGAAGCGGAACGGGATCTGGGATTTATGCTGTATGATATGGATTATCAGAAAGATGGCGTGATAGAACCGATGTTCTTCCGGGCAGTGATGCGGCGCGGTGTGATTGATGTGGCAGATTGCGAGGTGATTCGATGATTTTGCAGTCATTGACAGGGTATTATGAACAGCTGGCAGAGAAAGGTGTGGTTTCCCGCCCGGGATGGTGCAGCGCAAAAGTGTCATTTGCATTGAATCTGCGTTCAGATGGAAGTATTGCAGGGATTATTCCGCTGAAAGAAACGGAGAAGAGGGGAAAGAAGACAGTTGAAGTTCCGCAAAAGCTGATTATACCGGAACTAACAGCCCGTTCTTCTGGTATCAAGGCAAACTTTCTCTGTGATAATTCCAAATATATGCTTGGAGTGGATGCCAACGGGGCAGGGAAAAGGAACCTGGAATGCTTTATGGCTGCGAAAAAGAAACATCTGGAAATACTGGAAGGACTTTCTGGAGGCAGAGCATCAGCAGTTCGGGCATTTTTTGAAGTGTGGGATCCTGAAAAAGCAAGAGAAAATCAGGAAATAAATGAAAAATGGGAGGAGCTGACTGCCGGAGGAAACATAGTTTTTTATGTGGATGAAAAATATGTTCATGAAGATCCGGATGTCAAACATCGGTGGGAACAGATCTATATGGAGGAAGAGGAGGGAGAGGAAGGAATCTGCCTGGTCACCGGGAAAAAGACCAGGATTGCCCGAATTCATAATCCGATTAAAGGGGTACCGGGGGCACAGTCCAGCGGGGCTGCGCTGGTTTCTTTTAATGCTCCGGCCTTTGAGTCCTTTGAAAAAACACAGAGCAACAATGCGCCTGTTGGAAATTATGCGGTATTTGCATATACAACAGCATTGAATTATCTTCTTTCCCAGAAAAAATATGTGAAACAGATTGGAGATACAACGGTTGTTTATTGGGCGGAGGATGCAAAACCGGTCTGTCAGGATTTGTTTTTGGCAGCCAGTGAGCCGACGATAGATAATCAGGAGCTGGTAAAGGGTGTGTTTGAAGATCTGGAAAAGGGAAGAATGGTTGAGGTTTCCGAGGTGGAGGAAAATATCAATCTGGAACAAAAGTTTTATATTCTGGGTCTGTCTCCGAATGCAGCGAGGCTTTCTGTCAGATTTTTCTATACAGACAGCCTTGGGGCAATTTTAAGACATATAAAAGAACATTATGACAGAATGGAAATCGTCCGCAGGGCAACTGATGGCATGGAATATCTGGGGATCTGGAGGATGCTTCAGGAAACGATCAATCAGAAAATGAAAGATAAAAAACCGCATGCCGGAATGGCTGGAAGGACATTTGAGGCAGTTCTTTCAGGAGGACGATATCCGGAGAGTCTGTACTCGGCAGTTTTATCGAGAATCCGGGCAGAGCAGGATGATAAAGATGCCCATTCTTATAAAATCACAAGGGGAAGGGCGGCAATCATTAAGGCATATTTGTTGAGAAACCGTCAGGAACTGAATATGAAAGGAGAGGATTTTGTGGAGCTAAATGAGGAGTGCAGGGATATTGCATATGTGCTCGGAAGAGAATTTTCCGTGCTGGAGGCAATTCAGGAGGAAGCAAGCAATGCTATCAACGCTACCATCAAGGATCGATATTTTAATTCCGCCTGTGCAACACCGGCGTTGATTTTTCCAGTATTATTTAAACTGAAAAACAGTCATATAAGGAAATTGACGGAGGGAAGAAAATATTATTATGAAAGAGAATTGACTCGATTGCAGGGGATGATTCCATCAGATGGAGTTCCGAAAATGCTGTCTTTGGAGCAGCAGGGGCAGTTTATTTTGGGATATTACCATCAGCAGCAGAAACGGTTTGAAAAAAAGGAGGAGAAGTAAGATGAGTGAGGCGATTAAAAACAGATATGAATTTATGATCCTGTTTGATGTGGAAAACGGAAATCCAAACGGTGATCCGGATGCAGGAAATCTTCCCAGAATTGATCCGGAAAGCGGGTATGGAATTGTTACAGATGTTTGTCTGAAACGTAAGATCAGAAATTATGTTGAAACCCTGAAGGAGGATGAGGCAGGCTATCGGATTTATATAAAAGAAGGTATTCCGTTGAATCGAAGTGACAGTGAAGCATGCGAGTATCTTGGTCTGGATGAAAAAGGAATCAAGGATGCAAAGAAAAAAGATCCGGATGTAGATGTTAAAATCCGTGATTTTATGTGCCGGAATTTCTTTGATATTCGTACCTTTGGTGCCGTAATGACTACCTTTGTAAAAGCGGCATTGAACTGTGGACAGGTTAGAGGACCGGTTCAGCTTGGATTTGCAAGGAGTATTGATCCGATTATCAGTCAGGAAATTGCGATTACAAGAGTTGCGATTACAACGGAAAAGGATGCGGCAGAGAAAAAGACAGAAATGGGCAGAAAGGCTGTTGTACCCTATGCCCTTTATCGTACAGAGGGATATATTTCTGCAAATCTGGCTCGAAGAGTGACAGGATTTTCGGAAGAAGATCTGGAGTTGCTGTGGCAGGCTATCATCAATATGTTTGAAATTGATCACTCTGCAGCAAGAGGAAATATGTCGGTCAGGGAATTAATTGTGTTTAAGCACAGTACAGAATTGGGAAACTGCCCTGCTTATAAATTGTTCGATTCCGTGGAAATCAAGAAAAAAGATGGGGTTGGGGCTGCAAGAAGATTTTCGGACTATACGGTTACCATTCACGAGGATCAGATCCCTGATTCTGTGGAAGTGATTCGGAAAATATGAAAAAATATGCAGAGGATGATTTACTGATGCTTTCCGGAATCCAGCATTTCGCATTTTGCAGAAGGCAGTGGGCACTGATTCACATTGAACAGCAGTGGGCGGAAAATGTACGGACAGCAGAAGGTGCACTGATGCATGGAAGAGCACATGATCCGAAGCTGAAAGAAAAATCAAAGAATATGCTTGTAGTTCATGCACTTCCTGTTTCTTCTGAAAATATGGGAATATCGGGAGAGTGTGATGTGGTGGAATTTCACAAGGTGGAGGACGGTATCAGACTTTATGGACACAGAGGACTGTATCGGATCTATCCGGTGGAATATAAACGGGGAAGAACAAAAAGCACGGATGTGGACAGATTGCAGCTGACTGCTCAGGCAATGTGTCTGGAAGAAATGTTTTCGGTAAAAATCGAGGAAGGTGCTCTGTTCTACGGGGAGACCAGAAGAAGAGAAAACGTTTTATTTACAGAGGAACTTCGACAGAAGGTTCGGGAAATGTTTGATGAGATGCACCAGCTTTATGCCCGGGGATATACGCCGAAGGTGAAGTGGAGCAAGAGCTGCAATGCCTGTTCGCTGCAGGAAATCTGTATGCCAAAGCTTGGAAAAAGCAGAAGTGTCTCCGGATATATCAATGAAATGCTTTCGGAGGAAGAAAAATGAAAAAACTGCAGAATACTTTGTATGTTACGTCACAAGACAGTTATCTTGCTCTGGATGGTGAAAATGTAGTGGTTTTGGAAGATGAGAAAGAATTAGGAAGACTGCCTCTGCATAATCTGGAGGGAATTGTTTCCTTTGGTTATAGAGGGGCAAGTCCGGCTCTTATGGGGGCATGTGCGAAAAGGGATGTATCCCTGTGCTTTCTGACACCACAGGGAAACTTCCTTGCCCGCGTAACTGGAAAAGTCAGAGGAAATGTACTGCTGCGGAAAACACAGTATGCTGTTTCGCAAAATGAGGAACAGAGTCTGTTAATTGCAAAAAACTGCGTGCTTGGCAAGGTATATAATGCAAGATGGGTATTAGAAAGAGCAGTCCGGGATCATGGAATGCAGATTGATAAGGAACGTGTTAAAAGGGCATCGGAGTTTTTAAGTGTGTCTCTGACTGAAATTCGCATATGTACAAATAAGGACAGACTGCGCGGTTTAGAGGGAGAAGCTGCACGCGTGTATTTTAGTGTTTTTGATGAGTTGATTCTGCAGCAGAAAAAAGATTTTTCTTTTCAGGGAAGAAATAAGCGGCCGCCCCGGGATCCTGTAAATGCATTGTTGTCGTTTGTGTATACACTTCTTGCCAATTCCACTGCTTCAGCGCTGGAATCAACAGGACTGGATCCTTATGTAGGATTTATGCATACGGACAGACCGGGACGAATTTCTTTGGCTCTGGATATTATGGAGGAACTGCGTTGTGCACAGGCAGACAGATTTGTACTCACTTTGATTAACAAAAAAATGATCAGTGGAAAGGATTTTGAGAAAAAAGAAAATCAGGCAGTACTTTTAAAGGAGTCCGCAAGAAAATTGATCCTTACAGAATGGCAGAAAAAGAAGAAAGAAGCAATTACTCATCCTTTTTTGAAAGAAAAGGTGGAGTGGGGATTGATTCCCTTTGTACAGGGAATGCTGCTTGCCCGTCATTTGCGCGGGGATCTGGAGGAATATCCTCCATTTTTATGGAAGTGAGGGATTTTCATGCTGGTTTTGATCACATATGATGTAAATACGGAAACCGCAGCAGGAAAAACCAGACTGCGTAAGGTTGCAAAACAATGTGTTAACTATGGAAGAAGAGTGCAGAATTCAGTTTTTGAGTGTATGCTGGATTCTGCCCAATGTGTTCAGTTAAAGGCAATACTGACAGATATTATAGATGAAAGCAGAGACAGTCTGCGCTTTTATTATCTGGGGAATAATTATAAAACAAAAGTGGAGCATGTTGGGGTTGAGCGAGGACTTGCTGCAGATGATGTTTTGATTTTGTAATACCAGTTTCTAAAGAGCATGGGAAGGCTAGGATTTTTGCTGGTATGAGAGATTTGTCTGAAATGTAAAGAAGATGCTGATTTAACCAGTATTTTCTAAAAAATGATTTAAAGAGAATGCTGCGATGGCATAGAAAGCGGTTTTTATGCATTTTGATATTGCTTCAGAAAAACAGGAAATTTTCTGGTAAAAATGACTCATGTTTGCTGTCAGAAGGGCATATCAGGTGCGAATCAGAAGTGACATTAAAACTACCGGGAGATTCGCACCAGGATTTTGCGTAAAAAAAGAAATAAAATGAAAATAAGGAGATGTTTGATGAAAAAAACTAGTAAATTGTGTAAAAAAAGGAAAATATTTAAATGGAAAATTGTTTGTTTTACGGTCACTCCCCTTGCGGGAGTGTGGGTTGAAATGTTGTACTGCTGGTTTTGATCAGGTTGGCTCTCTCTCCTAGTCACTCCCCTTGCGGGAGTGTGGGTTGAAATATAGGTAAACCGATGAAAATGCAAAAGCAGGTGATTAGTCACTCCCCTTGCGGGAGTGTGGGTTGAAATCCGCGTGCCTATGACTAAATCTATGACTATCTATGGTCACTCCCCTTGCGGGAGTGTGGGTTGAAATAAAGTGAATCGAATCACTACTGCTCTGATGAAATTGTCACTCCCCTTGCGGGAGTGTGGGTTGAAATTCACTTGAAACGGTGGGAATCTGAACCGGATACAGTCACTCCCCTCGTGAGGGTGTGGGTTGAAATTACGAGGAGTTTGCGAAAACCGGCGCATCTGTAGAGTCACTCCCCTTGCAGGAGTGTGAGTTGAATTTTTTTTCTCCGTGAGCCTGCGGGAAACAGCATGGGTCATTCCCCCGGCGGGAGTATGGATTGAAATCAGACTATGAAACAGATATCTAAAGCAGCTGTAAAAAATGGAAGCAGGTGTTATCTCCTATTATGGTATGGCATCTCGACTATCGCCTCCTTTTGTGGTATAATTCAAAATTATGCAGTCACGAAAGGAGGCATTTTTATGGGCGGACAGAAGCCTGAAAAAATGAAAAAACATATATGTGCTGGTCTGTTGGCCCATGTAGATGCAGGAAAAACTACGCTTTCCGAGGGGATTTTGTATCAGACAGGAACCATTCGCAAACTGGGAAGGGTGGATAACAGGGATGCTTATCTGGATACCTACGCTTTAGAGCGAGCGAGAGGAATTACTATATTTTCCAAGCAGGCGCAGCTGACGCTGGGAGATTTGGAAGTAACGCTTCTTGATACGCCGGGACATGTGGATTTTTCGGCAGAGATGGAACGGACACTGCAGGTTCTGGACTGCGCGATTCTTGTTGTCAGCGGCGCGGACGGAGTACAGGGTCACACAGAAACCCTGTGGAGGCTGCTCAGGAGGTATGAGATTCCCACTTTTTTATTTGTGAATAAAATGGATCAGCCAGGAACGGACAGGCAGCTTCTTCTGGAGGATATCCGTTCTCATTTGGATGAAAATTGTATGGATTTTTCTCTTATGGATGAGGGGGGAGAGATTCTGGAGAATCTGGCTATGTGCGATGAACAGGTGCTGGAGGAATATCTGGAAACCGGCCGGATTCCGGAAGGGGAAATCTGTCGGATGGTCAGGGAAAGAAAGGTATTTCCCTGTTATTTCGGGTCTGCGCTGAAGCTGCAGGGAGTGGAAGAGCTGCTGAAGGGATTGGAGCGCTGGATGACGCCGCCGGTTTACGGAAAGGAATTCGGGGCAAAGGTTTACAAAATTTCCCGGGATGAGCAGGGAAACCGGCTGACCCATTTAAAAATTACCGGAGGCACATTGAAGGTAAAGGATGTGATTGCGGTTCCGGGAATGGAAGAGGGAGAAAAGGTCAACCAGATCCGAGTTTATTCTGGTGCAAAGGCGGAGATGGTTTCAGAGGCAGAGGCAGGAATGATCTGTGCAGTGACTGGATTGACAGAGACAAAGCCAGGGCAGGGACTGGGGGCGGAATCAGAGTCAGAGCTGCCTCTTCTTGAGCCTGTTTTGACCTATCGGGTAAATCTTCCGGAGGACTATGATGTTCATAAAATGCTTCAGTGCCTGCGTCAGTTGGAGGAGGAGGAGCCGCAGCTCCATATTGTCTGGAACGAAACCCTGGGAGAAATCCATGTGCAGGTTATGGGTCAGGTGCAGATGGAAGTGCTGAAAAGTCTGGCGGAAGAACGATTTGGTGTGGATATTTCTTTTGATGCAGGAAATATTGTATACAAGGAAACTATTGCAGGTCCGGCGGAAGGAGTAGGCCATTTTGAGCCTTTGCGCCATTATGCAGAGGTACATCTTCTTCTGGAGCCGTCTGAGCCGGGAAGCGGTCTGCAGTTTGGAACCAGCTGCAGCGAGGATGTGCTGGACAGAAACTGGCAGAGGCTGATTCTTACACATCTGGAAGAAAAACGCCATGTAGGTGTTTTATGCGGAGGCGAAATTACGGATATGCGGATTACCCTGATTGCAGGCCGTGCCCATCAAAAGCATACAGAGGGCGGGGATTTCAGGCAGGCAACCTACCGGGCAGTTCGTCAGGGATTGAGGGAAGCAGGATGCCGCCTTCTGGAGCCCTATTATGATTTCCGGCTGGAGATTCCCCAGGAAAATACAGGCCGTGCCATGGCAGATCTGGATCGGATGCAGGGAACCTTTGAGCCTCCTGTCCAGGAAGGAGAGCGAATGATTCTTTCCGGATCAGCACCGGTTGCTTTGATGCGCGATTATCAGAAGGAAGTGATTTCCTATACCAGAGGCCGGGGCCGCCTTTTGTGTACCTTAAAGGGATATTTTCCCTGCCACAATGAAGAAGAGGTTGTGGCAGATTGCGGATATGATCCAGAGGCGGATCTGGAAAATCCTACCGGTTCTGTGTTCTGTGCCCATGGTGCAGGCTTTGTGGTTCCCTGGTATGAGGTCAAGGATTATATGCAGGTGGAAAGTCCGCTGAAAGTATCAGAAAAAGGGCTGGAAGCCGGGGAAAACAAGGAAACCAGCCGTAAGCCTCTGGGGGTAGGCGCAGGCATGGCTCCCGCCAGAAATTCAGGGGGTGCTTCACGAAGCTTTGGCGCAGATGAAAAGGAACTGGAGGCAATTTTTAACCGTACCTATGGAGAAAAACGCCGGAGACTTCCGGGGGAAAGCGGTCCCAGACTGGTAACCTTTGATCCGAAAAAACAGGGCGAAGCCTCCTATGGGCCAGACCGAATTCGAAGTCACGGGAATCCCGGATATATGAAGAAACAGCAAGAGCCAGAGGAGGAATATCTTCTGGTAGATGGCTATAATATTCTTTATGCCTGGGAGGATATGCGGGAGCTGATGCAGGTAACTCTGGATGGTGCCAGACATCGGTTAATGGATATACTCTGCAATTATCAGGGATATAAAAAGTGTCGTTTGATTGTGGTTTTTGATGCATACAAGGTTCCCGGCGGTGTTGGAAGCGCTCAGGATTATCACAATATTCATGTGGTCTACACAAAGGAAGCTGAGACGGCAGATCAGTATATTGAGAAATTTGCCCACGAAATGGGGCGGAGATACCGGGTAACAGTAGCCACTTCTGACGGTCTGGAACAGTTGATTATCCGGGGACAGGGCTGTATTCTGATGTCTGCTGCAGATCTGCGGGAGGACATTGAACGGATAGGCCGCCAGATCGAGGAAGAACAGGGACGTCTTCCAAGACCAGGCAAGAACTATCTTTTTCAGGATGTAGATAAAGAACTGGCTGAGTATCTGGAAAAGGTACGGCTGGGGAAAGATTAAGTCTGGAAAATGGCTCGGGGAATTCTGTTTTCCCGGGCTGTTTCAGGGAAATACGGATTTTAAAAGCTCGATAAAGCCTCGTTCTGTCCGATCCAGATAGGAATCTTTTTTGTAGACCACATTTACATCCCAGGCATCGGGAATTTCCCCGTATTGATAGCGGCAGAAGCAGTCTATTCCACCTAAAGCCTCCAGAGCCCGGCTGGGGACTATGGTGATTCCAAGGCCGGAATGGGCAAGCTGAACTGCAGAAATACAACTGGAAACCTCCATGGAAACCATGGGGGATATTTTCTTTTTTCGGAAAATTTCATCCGTTTTTTTGCGAATGGCATGTCCTTTTTTTATGGGAATAAAGGGCTGGCTTCGAAGAAATGCATCACGAACAATGTTGTGAATCGGATCTGCCAGATCCTCTTCCTTTACAACACCGGGAGCAGCAATAAGATATAGATTTTCCCGGTAAATACACTCTGTCTGCAGACCGCTGGGAAGATCCTTTAAATCCCGCGGAATAATGTAAAAGTTAATTTCATCTTTTAAAAGTGCTGACAAAAGATCGTCAGACATGGCTTCATAAATCTGAACTTCTACCTGAGGGAACATTTTTTTATAGAGCGGGATGACTCTGGGAAGCATATATCCAGCCCGTTCTGTGGGAAGCCCAAAAATGATCCGTCCTTTTTCTCCAAGACCGATATCCACTAATTCCCGGCGCAGATTGTCATTGAGACGCAGAATTGTCCGGGCAGTATCTACATATTTTTCTCCTGCGTAGGTGAGAGTCAGGGGATAATTTTTCCGGTAAAACAGTTGTACACCGATATCCTGTTCTATCTTTGAAATAATATAGCTGAGAGACGGCTGAGAGATATAAAGCTTTTTTGCAGCTTCGGTAATGCTTCCGCAGTCTGCTACAGCTATCACATACTGCAAATCACGAAAATCCATGAAATTCCCTTCTTTCTACTATTATAATCAAGAACAATGCCTTGCCTTGGCATATTGCTATACAGAGCAATATATCAGAGTATTTGCTGAAATTCAAGAAAAGTATAGATAAATATATATAATAATCATGCTAATATATGTATTTTACTGTTGATAATAAATTAACTATAATAAATATAGACACAAAATAAAATCTGCGGTCCGGCAGTAACCGTGGATCTTCCGTCGGGAGAAGGAGCGCTGGCAGCAGAGGCGATTCTTCATCTGAAAAAGGAGGATGTGCTGGTGATTGCAGGGAAGGGCAGATGTGATTGCTCTTACTGGGGGGATCATCGCAGCATCTGCGCTTCTATGAAGAGAGCGGAGGCAGTAGTAATTGACGGAGGATTCCGCGATGCAGAGGGATGTGAAAAGGCAGGATTTCCTGTTTTTGCGAAAGGACTGACCTGCCGTACAGCGGCAAAAAGCGGGCAGGGAACCATTCAGTCAGAGGTAAGCTGCGGTGGGATTTTGGTGCGTCCGGGCGATTTGATCGTAGGAGACAGAAACGGCGTGGTTGTGATTCCTCCGGAGGATGCGGAGGAGATTATGGAGCGGGCTGAAAGCAAGCACAGGCTTCAGGAACTTCTGATAAAGCAGATGAAAAAACGGGAAAGGTGATTCCAAAAATTTCCGAAAAGTATCTGTTGGAGAGCTGATTCATTATTACAAAAAAGGTTAAAAAGTGAAAAGGAGAAAAGGAATATGGCAAAAAATTTATCACGAAAAATTCTGGAAGCCCACCTGGCAAAGCCCTCGGAAATGATTCCGGGAGAGGAAATATACTTGAAGGTGGATCAGACATTAACCCATGATATTAACGCAGTTATGACGTATCTGGCCTTTGAGCAGATTGGCCTGGATCGGACACAGGTAGAAACAAGCGTGAGTTACCTGGATCACAATCTGTTGTATCTGGATTATAAAACACCGGATGATCATATTTATCTGCAGTCTGTTGCAAAAAAATACGGAGTTTATGTATCCAGACCGGGAAATGGCATCTGTCATGCTGTACATGTTGCACGGTTTGGCGCTCCCGGAAAGCTGTCTATGGGTGGCGACAGCCACACGCCTCACGGCGGTTCCATTGGAATGATGTGTATTGGTGTAGGTGGAATGGATGTTGCAACAGCTATGACGGGGGTGCCGATGCGGCTGAAAATGCCGCAGATTATTCGTGTAAATCTCATTGGAAAGCTGAAGGCGGGGTGCAGTGCCAAGGATGTGATTTTGGAAATGCTGCGCCGCAATACGGTGAAAGGCGGACTGGGAAAAATTTATGAATACACAGGTCCTGGTACACTGGAGCTGGAGGTAGAGGACAGAGTAACGATTGCCAATATGGGGGCAGAGCTTGGTGCGACCAGTTCTATTTTCCCGGCAGATGATCTGGTGCGCAGATTTATGAAGGCTCAGGGAAGAGAGGATGAGTTTGTTCCTATGGAGGCAGATGAGGGCTGTGAATATGACGGAGAGATTACCATTGATCTTAGCAGCCTTGAACCATTGATTGCTTGTCCCCATCAGCCGGACAATGTAACAACCATCAGACAGGTGGAGAAGAAAAAAGTACAGCAGGTAATGCTCGGAGGCTGTACCAACGGAAGCTACAAGGACATTGCAAAAGCAGCTCTGGTTCTGAAGGGACATCATGTTCATGAGGATGTCAGCTGTACCTGCGCAGTTTCCTCCAAGCAGATTTACAAGCAGCTTATGCGAGATGGATATATAGAAATGCTGATGGATGCAGGTGTACGTATGCTGGAGCTGGCATGCGGACCATGCTGTGCCATTGGACAGTCACCGGCAACGGATGGTGTGGCAGTGCGCACAACTAACCGGAACTTTAAGGGAAGGGCCGGAAACCCGACGGCAAAGGTGTATCTGGTAAGCCCGGAGAGCGCTGCAGCCTGTGCTATTACAGGAACATTCTCTACAGCAGAGGAAATTATGGGAGAGTGTGTTAGAATTCTGGAAACGATTCGGGAACCGGAGGAGTATCCGATTGATGATTCCCAACTGATTCCTCCCCTTCCTCAGGAGGATGCAGCGAAGGTTGAGATTATCCGGGGACCGGGAATCGCACCCCTTCCTGTACCGGATGCTCCAGAGCAGCATCTGGAATGTAAGGTCAGCTTAAAAACTGTGGATAACATTACAACAGATGATATTACTCCGGCAAGCGCTGAATTTTCCAGTATGCGTTCCAATATTCTGTTAATGAGTCAATATTGTTATCACCGCTACGATCCTGCTTTTGCAGCACGGGCAAAAGAACTGGGCAAGAGTATTATTATCGGAGGCGAAAATTATGGACAGGGTTCTTCCCGTGAGCATGCGGCAATCAATCCCATGTACCTGGGGGTAAAAGCTGTTATTGCAAAGAGTATGGCGAGGATTCATAAGGGAAATCTGGTAAACCACGGAATTATTCCCATGCTGTTTGCGGATCCGGCAGATTATGACCGGCTTGATCAGATGGATGAGCTGGAAATTGACGGTCTTCGGGATCAGATAGCAGAGAGAAGAGTGCTGGTAATGGATAAAACAAAAGGATTTTCTTTTGAGGCTGTTTTAGATTTGTCCGACAGCGAACTGGAGGTAATTCTCTGCGGCGGACAGCTTCGGTATCTGAAAGAGGAGCTGAAGAAAATGGGAGTGATTCAGTAAAAAGAAAAGAGAACCAGGCAGGTGAAAGAATTTCGGAATACGAAGCAATCACCTGCTCTTTTTTTCTTCTCCTGCTTGCAAAAATATTTTAAATGAAGTACAATAGACGCGGATCGTCAGTTTTTAGACAAACACTGATGGCAGCAACTATGGAAGCGGATCGGGAAACCGATCATAAAATAGTAGCAATTCAGGACAGGGCATCTTTTTGTCCGGCAAGGCCATCCTGAATCGTTACAAATAAATAAGAGGAGAATTCACAATGAGCAAAAAACCGGTGGTATTAATGATTCTTGACGGATATGGACTGAATGACAAATGCGAGCATAACGCTGTCTGCGAAGCGAAAACTCCGATTATGGACCAGCTGATGAGCCAGTGCCCGTACGTAAAAGGACAGGCCAGCGGAATGGCAGTTGGTCTTCCGGAAGGACAGATGGGAAACTCTGAGGTAGGACACCTGAACATGGGTGCAGGACGTATTGTTTATCAGGAGCTGACCCGTATTACCAAATCCATTCAGGATGGTGATTTTTTTGAAAACAAGGCATTTATGGCAGCAGTAGAAAACTGCAAAAAGAACGATTCTGCTCTGCATATGTTCGGACTGGTTTCTGACGGCGGCGTTCACAGCCATATTACTCATATTTATGGTCTGCTGGAGCTGGCAAAGCGCAATGGCCTGAGCAAGGTCTATGTACACTGCTTCCTGGATGGCCGTGATACTCCTCCAGCATCTGGAAAAGATTATGTAGCAGCTCTGGAGGCCAAGATGGCTGAGCTGGGCGTTGGTAAGGTAGCAACTGTAGCAGGCCGCTACTATGCAATGGATCGCGATAAGAACTGGGATCGTGAGGAGATTGCCTATAAGGCACTGACAAAGGGCGAGGGCGTTCAGGCAGAGAGCGCTGTTGCAGGAATTCAGGCTTCCTATGATAACGGCAAAACTGATGAGTTTGTTATGCCTATGGTAGTGATGGAAAACGGTGCCCCGGTAGCAACCATCAAAGACGGAGATTCTGTTATTTTCTACAATTTCCGTCCCGACCGGGCAAGAGAGATGACCCGCATTTTCTGTGATGATGAGTTTACAGGCTTTGATCGCGGTGAGAGAGTGAAGACTACCTTTGTATGCTTTACCGATTACGATGAAACCATTGGAAATAAGCTGGTTGCATTTGAAAAAGAGTCTATTACCAATACCTTTGGTGAGTTTTTGGCTGCTCACGGCCTGAAGCAGGCCCGGATTGCTGAGACAGAGAAATATGCACATGTAACCTTCTTCTTTAACGGCGGCGTTGAGGAGCCAAATGAAGGAGAGGATCGTATCCTGGTTCCTTCTCCCAAGGAGGTTGCAACCTACGATTTGAAGCCGGAAATGAGCGCACCTGCTGTATGTGACAAGCTGGTTGAGTGCATCAAGTCCGGAGCCTATGATGTAATTATCATCAACTTTGCAAATCCGGATATGGTAGGCCATACTGGTGTTGAAACAGCAGCAATTAAGGCAATTGAGGCAGTGGATGAGTGCGTTGGAAGAGCAGTAGATGCAGTCAAGGAGATGGACGGTGTAATGTTCATCTGTGCAGATCATGGTAATGCAGAGCAGCTGGTTGATTATGAAACTGGTGAGCCATTTACTGCACATACCACCAATCCGGTTCCCTTTATTCTGGTGAATGCAGATCCGGCTTACAAGCTGAGAGAGGGCGGATGTCTGGCTGATATTGCTCCGACTCTGATTGAGCTGATGGGCATGGAGCAGCCGAAGGAAATGACCGGAAAATCTCTTCTGGTAAAATAATCCGTTCAGCGGAATTTGAAAAAAGAAAAATCGCCTGACAAGGCAAAAAGCAGGGCGCTGCAGACAGTGAATGATTTATCTGTCTGCAGCGCCTTTTTGTTAGTCCTCATAAAGTTTTCCGTAGATTTCCTCAGAAAGCAGATCCACATAGGAGGGATCCGGAAGATCGTGGTTGGTAACAAGCAGATCCTGAATCAGTTCAAATCGCTTCAGGCTCAGTTCCTCTGGGCTCAGTTCACCGAATTCCGAAAGAATTTTCTGATCCAGCTGTTCTCCTGTATATTCGGAAACAAACCAGGAGATCAGCTGCTTTGTAGTTTCCTCTTCCTGGGCAATCTGGCCGCTGAGCTTTCTGGCATCTTTTGACGAGGTGAAGGCCACATAAAGAGCGGCAGCGCCCATGACAACGAGAAGAGTTTTGGTAATGATTCCGGAAAAACCGGCTATAGGCATGGGAATGACACCCAGCCAGAAGAGAACCCCACTTGCAAGCATAATGCTTCCTACCAGCAGAAATGCGGAGGAAGAGGACTGGAGATCTTCATAGCGCTGAGCCTTTTTAACATAGACGCGGGCAGGCTCCCTGTGGTTTTTCTGTTCAGAGGAGGTCTCCTGTCCAGCCGCCCTCAAAAGATCCTCTTCCAGAGCAGCTTCTTCCATACGGGCAGCCAGCTGGGCTTCCTGCTCGCGCCGGAGCTGTTCGGCCTCTTTGCGGGCTATGGCCTGGGCTTCCTCCTTAGAGCTTACAAGCGGTCCGCCGCAGTCAGTGCACACGGTCATTCCGTCAACAAATTCCATATCACATTTGGGGCAATAAGGCATAATAAATTCCTCCCTGTGTTGCTTTTTCATTTGTATTATTTCTTAATTATAGTGCAGTTTTTCAGGTTCGTCCAGCCAAACATTTGTTAGAGAAAAGCTTGGACGTGATTAAAATTATAAAAATACCGCTTCCCTTTCCTGGAAAAATAGGCTACAATGAAGAGTACATCTAGTTATATCTAAAATCTATACAGGAAAGAAAACAGAGGAAAAAGGAATGAAAACTTCAGAATTGATGAAGCGGTTTGTTCCCTACTATGGAAAGTATTGGAGAGTCATGGTTTTTGACCTGTTCTGCGCATCGCTGACGACGATCTGCGAGCTGGTTCTGCCTATGATTCTCCGATTTATTACCAATGAGGGAATGCGGGATCTTGCCTCCATTACATCAGGCATGATTATCAGAATTGCCCTGGTTTATTTTGGTCTGCGGATCATTGACGGTATGGCGGCGTTTTATATGGCTTATACGGGACATGTCATGGGAGCCAGAATTGAGACAGATATGCGGCAGGATGCCTTTGAGCATCTGCAGAAGCTGTCGGACAGTTATTTTAATAATACAAAGGTGGGTCAGATTATGGCCCGGATCACTAGCGATCTGTTTGATGTGACAGAATTTGCCCATCACTGTCCGGAGGAGTTTTTTATCGCAGGAATTAAGACGATAGTATCCTTTGCCGTTCTGGCAGGGATCAATCTTCCGCTGACTGTGATTATTTTTGCCTTTATCCCGGTTATGGCAGTATCCTGCACCTATTTTAATCTGAAGGTGCGGGCTGCATTTAAGCGTCAGAGATACCAGATTGGTGAGCTGAATGCCAAAATCGAGGATAACCTTCTGGGAAACCGGGTTGTCCGTGCTTTTGCGAATCAGGATATTGAAATTGAAAAATTCCGGGAAGATAACCAGGCATTTCTGGATATTAAGCGGGAAACCTACAAGTATATGGCTGCGTTCCAGAATACAGTCCGTATGTTTGACGGACTGATGTACACGGTGGTGATTCTTGCCGGAGGCATTTTCATGGTAAAGGGCCTGATTAGCCCAGGTGATCTGGTGGCATACACCATGTATGTGACAACTCTGCTTGCGACCATCCGCAGAATTATTGAGTTTGCGGAGCAGTTTCAGCGAGGCATGACAGGAATTGAGCGGTTTGTGGAGATTATGGACTCTACGGTGGAGATTCTGGACGAGCCAGGAGCAGAGCCCATGGATCAGGTCAAGGGAGGAATCCAGTTTGAGCATGTAAGCTTTGAGTATCCGGATGATCACAATCCGGTTCTGGATGATATTAATCTGGATATCCGGCCAGGAGAGAAGATTGCTCTGGTAGGTCCATCCGGCGGTGGAAAGACCACTTTATGTAATTTGATTCCCAGATTTTACGACACAACGGGGGGAACCATTCGAATTGACGGACGGGATCTGAGAGGAATTACTCTGCAGAGCCTTCGCTCCGGAATCGGAATTGTGCAGCAGGATGTGTACCTGTTTTCCGGTACCGTGTATGACAATATTGCATATGGAAAGCCAGAGGCAAATCGGGAGGACGTTATTGCAGCTGCAAAGCTGGCAGGCGCCCATGAGTTTATCTCTGAACTGAAGGATGGCTATGATACCTATGTAGGCGAGCGCGGCGTGAAGCTGTCGGGAGGGCAGAAGCAGCGCATCAGCATTGCCAGAGTATTTCTGAAGAATCCGCCAATTCTGATTCTGGATGAGGCAACTTCAGCTCTGGACAATGAAAGCGAGCATCTGGTAAATCAGTCTCTGGAGCGTCTGGCCCAGGGAAGAACGACAGTAACTATTGCCCATCGGCTGACTACAATTCAGAATGCAGACCGGATTCTGGTGCTGTCTGATGGAAAAATCATGGAAGAAGGAAGCCACGAAGAGCTTCTGGAAAAACAGGGAATGTATTATCAATTATATATGTCAGTGCAGGACAAGACCTCAGAGGACCTGCCGGAAGGAGAAGTGAGATGAAGGTTGCAGTTGTAACGGACAGCAATAGCGGAATTACCCAGTCAAAAGCAAAAGAAATTGGAATTTCTGTGATTCCCATGCCGTTTATGATCAATGGGGAGACTTTTGAGGAAGATATTAACCTGACTCAGGAGCAGTTTTATGAGAAAATGGTGGAGGGCGCAGAGATCTCCACTTCTCAGCCATCTCCAGAGATAGTTATGAACCTTTGGAGTGAGCTTTTGCAGTCCTATGATGAAATTGTTCACATCCCCATGTTAAGTGCCCTGTCCAGCTCCTGCCAGACAGCGATGATGCTTGCAGAGGATTTTGAGGGACGTGTATTTGTGGTGGATAATCAGAGAATTTCCGTTACTCAGTATCAGTCTGCTCTGGATGCTTTAAAGCTGGCTCAGGCTGGGCTGACCGGAGCTCAGATTAAGGAGATTCTGGAAAGAGAAGCCCGGGAGTCCAGTATTTATATTATGGTGGATACTCTGAAATATCTGAAAAAGGGCGGAAGAATCACCCCGGCTGCGGCAGCTTTGGGAACGCTTCTCAGAATTAAGCCGGTTCTGCAGATTCAGGGAGGAAAGCTGGATTCTTTTTCCAAGGCAAGAACGGTAAAGCAGGCAAAGACAACGATGCTTTCCGCTGTTGCAAAGGATCTGGAAGAGCGGTTTGATGATCCGAAAGCGGAGAAATGCTGGCTGGAGGTGGCTTATACCTGTGAGAAGGAGATGGCGGAGGAGTTCCAGCAGGAAATCCGTCAGCAGTTTCCGCAGGTACAGGAGATTCATATGGATCCCTTGTCCCTGAGTGTTGCCTGCCATATCGGACCAGGAGCGCTGGCTGTAGCTGTTACAAAGAAAATTGATGCTGAGGCAGAGCGAAGCCATTATGGAAAATGAGGAAAGAGGAAAAAAACGATACTTTTTTGAGAGGTTTCGGAAAACGGTCAGTCTGAAGGTGGTAATTGCCGTGCTTCTGGTGGCCTTTGGAATGATTCCCATGGTTTTGGGAACTCAGACTATGTTGAATTCCATGCGCCAGAGTCAGATTGACTCCCGTATGACAGAGGTACAGAACCACTGCCGTATTCTTGCCAGTAAAATGGCGCGGATGGGGTATCTGACAGGAGAAATGCGTGGAGGTATGGACAGTGAAATTGAGACCCTGGCAGATGTATATCACGGCCGGATTGTGGTGGTAAACCAGGATTTTCGGATTGTGACGGACACCTTTCATATTGCAGAGAAACGGCTGAATGTGGCAGAGGAGGTTCTTCGCTGCTTCCAGGGAGAGAGCAGCAGCATTTACAACAAGGATAAACATTATTTTGTGCAGACAATCCCCATATATGCAGCTTCCTCAGATAAGAATGTAAACGGAGTTTTGGTGATCAGCGCATCTACGGAACCGATTATTTCTCTGTCAGAGGGAGTTGGGGATAAGACCCTTCTGTTTCAGATCATTGTATTTTTAATTCTTTTGATTCTGGCAGCAGCTCTGTCCATCTGTCTGGTTCGTCCCTTCCGGGATTTTTTGGAAAAACTAAAGCTGGTAGACCAGGGAGAGTTGGATACGGACATTACGGCAGATGTTTATCTGGAAACCCGCAAAATTTCCGAGACGGTAGGACAGACACTGTCGAAGCTGCGGGCTGTGGATCAGTCCCGTCAGGAGTTTGTTTCTAATGTGTCCCATGAGCTGAAAACGCCGATTACCTCGATTCGGGTTCTGGCAGATTCTCTGATGGGCATGGGAGAGGTTCCTGTAGAGCTGTACCGGGAATTTATGGAGGATATTTCTGATGAGATTGACCGGGAAGGCAAGATTATTGACGATCTGCTGTCTCTGGTGAAGATGGACAAATCAGAGGCAGAGCTGAATATTGCTCATGTGGATATTAATCAGCTGGTAGAGCAGGTATTAAAGCGTCTTCGTCCCATCGCCAACCGGAGGAAGGTGGAGTTGATCTACGAAAGTATCCGGCAGGTAACGGCAGATGTGGATGAGACAAAGCTGTCTCTGGTGATCACCAATCTGGTGGAAAATGCCATGAAATATAACATAGAGGAGGGCTGGGTCCGGGTTACAGTGGATGCGGATCATAAGTTCTTTTATCTGAAGGTGGCGGATTCTGGTATTGGAATTCCGGAGGAGATGCAGGATCAGATTTTTGACCGCTTTTTCCGGGTGGACAAGGCCCGTTCCAGAGAAACCGGCGGAAGCGGACTGGGGCTTGCCATTACGCGGAATGTAGTTCTTATGCACAAGGGTGCAATCAAGCTGACCAGCAAAGAGGGGGAAGGAAGCATCTTTACCGTGCGGATTCCCCTGAAATATATTGTATAGCAGGAGGCGGACATGAGACAATTACAGAAAAGGAAGCTGATTTTCGTTCTGCTTCTGCTGGCTGTCTGGGCTTCCGGCTGCGGAAAGAAGCAGGAGCCGTTAAGAGAAGGGGAGAGAAGCTATCAGATCTATTATCTGAATCCTTCTGCGACCCGCATGGTGACCAGAGAATACCGGACGATGACTGTGGATTCAGATACTCTGGTTCAGGAGCTTCTGGATGCTCTGATGAATGTTCCGGCCGATCTGGATGCCCAGGTGCCGATTTCCGAAAAGGTGGCCTGCCAGGGGGCAAGGCAGGAAGGCATGGTGCTGTATCTGTTTTTTGACAACAATTACACCAGCATGAGCCCTGGACGGGAGATTCTCTGCAGGGCGGCTCTGACAAAAACACTGACTCAGGTAGACGGCATTGACTACATCAGTATTTATTCTGGAGATCAGCCGCTGCTGGACAGCACAGGAATGCCTGTGGGAATGCTTTCGGATTCTGATTTTGCAGACAGCATTTCCGACGTCAATACTTATGAAAAGACGGAGCTGACTCTGTATTTTACAGATGAATTTGGAGAAAAGCTGTATCCGGAGCAGCGAAGTGTGATGCACAATATCAATACCTCCGTTGAGAAAATGATTCTGGAGGAGCTGCTTGGCGGGCCGTCCACGCCCTGGCTGCGGCCAACTCTGGAGAGCGGTACAAAGATTCTCAATGTGTCAGTGAATGAAAATGTGTGCTACATCAATGTGGACAGCAGTTTTTTGAATAATTCCCTGGAGGTAAAGGATTATATTCCTATCTATTCCATTGTCAATTCTCTGGCAACCCAGCCTTCGGTAAACCGGGTGCAGATTTCTGTAAATGGATCCCAGGATGTGATGTTTCGGGATACGATTTCCCTGAATACCATGTTTGAAAGAAATCTTGATTATGTAGGAGGAACAGAAAATTAAACGACCGCTGCTTTTTTTGACAGGAGGATTCGTACTTGGAGAGGTATTGATCCTGCAACGGGGCGCGGCGCTTCAGATGCTGGCAGCAGGACTGCCGGCCGCTGCAGCAGTTTTGATTTTGTTTGGAAAAAGCAGAGAGCCCAAAGCGGGCTTTCTGGGAAGTCTGCAAATATCAGGCAGGAGCATGTGGTTATGGCTTCTGCCTGTTTTTCTTTTGGCAGGAGGTTTCCGGGCCTGGCAGGGGCAGAGTGCCTTTCAGAAGGAGATTTCACTGAACTTGGATGGAGAACGGATTACGGTGGAGGGAAGGGTAGAAAAAATAGTGCCGAAAGAGGAATGGCTGGTTTTGGAGTTGGGGGAGGCGGCTGTGAAAAAGGGGCCGGAAAGGGCGCAGGGAAAGATTCTGAAACGGCTCCAGGTATATCTGGAACAAAGGAAAAACCAGAAGACGCCGAAGGCAGGGCAGATGATTCTGGTGTCAGGAGACTGTTCGGCCTTTGACCGTTCCCGGAATCCAGGGGAGTTTGATTATCAGCTGTATTACTGCTCCTTAAAGCTCTCTTACCGGATATTCGCAGAGAACTGGAGCGTGACCGGAGGAAGGACAGACTGGTACCGTCAGAGCCTGTTTTACTTGTCAGAGAAGGCAGGAGAAGTGCTTGACCAGGCAGCAGGAGAAGACGGAGGAATTTTCCGGGCGCTGCTTCTGGGAGATAAAAGCAGTCTTCCAGAGGAAGTAAGAAGCCTGTATCAGAAAAATGGGATTGCCCATCTTCTGGCAATCAGCGGACTTCATCTATCACTGGTCAGTATGGCTGTTTACGGCCTGCTCAGAAAGTCTGGAGCAGGCTTTGGCCTGGCTGGAATATGCGGAACAGGTGTTTTGGTCAGCTATGGAATTCTGGCAGGAGGTTCTTCTTCTATTGTCCGGGCGCTGATTATGGCTCTTTGCGGTTATGGCGCTGCCTTTCTGGGGCGAACTCCGGATCTGCTTACATCCCTGGCTCTGGCAGCTTTGTGGCTGTTTTGGGACAGTCCCTTTCTGGTATGTCAGGCTGGCGTTCAGCTGTCCTTTGGGGCGCTTTTGGGAATTGGTGCGGCGGCCCCAGGGCTGGCGGCGCTCTGGAAAGGAGAGCAGGGTGACAGCCAGGAAAACGTTTCTGGTCTGTGCATCAGCGGCGGAATGCAGCTGGTGACTCTTCCTGTAATTCTGTTTCATTTTTTTCAGTATCCTCTGTACGGAATTTTTCTGAACCTCATAACCGTTCCTCTCATGGGACTTGTAGTTGCTTCCGGTGGAGCTGCGATTTTGTTTGGTCTTGTGCCGGGAGAAGGAGGAGCAGCTCTTCCCCGTTTTGCGGCTGGAGGTGGGAGGCTGATTCTGGACTGGTATGCCTGGTGCTGCCGCTTATTTGAGCAGCTTCCTGGAAGCAGCCTGATTCTGGGACGTCCATCTTTCTGGCAGCTTGGCCTGTATTATGGAATTCTCAGCGCCTGTCTCTGGATGGGAAAGAAAAGAAATGGAAAGAAAAAAAGTCTGGTTCAGAAAATGCTTCCGGCTGCGGCTGTATTTCTTTTATTTCCCTTTCCGGCAAGGGGGCTGACCGTAACTTTTCTTGATGTGGGACAGGGGGACGGAATCTGTCTGCAGACCAGACAGGGAGTGATTCTTTCCGACTGCGGAAGCAGTGATCAGAAGAATCTGGGGGAATACCGTCTGGAGCCATTTTTGAAAAGCAGAGGAATTGGGGCGGTGGATTATGCCATTGTCAGTCATGGGGATCAGGATCATATCAGCGGAATTTCCTGGCTTCTGGAACAGGAAGACGGGGTTTTTATTCGAAAGCTGGTTCTGCCGGCAGCAGGCAAGGGGGACGAAGCCTGTGTCAGACTGGCCAAACAGGCGGCTTTGCGCGGGTGCCAGGTGTTCTGGATGGGGAGAGGAGACTGCCTGCGGATGGGAAATTTAAGTCTGACCTGTCTGTACCCGGATGGCTTGGAGGCAGGGGCGCCTCCGGAGACAGACAGAAATGAGCATTCTTTGGTTCTCTGGTTGGATTATGGTTCCTTTGATATGGTTTTTACCGGAGACATGAGTCAGAAGGGGGAGCAGGCAATTCTGGAAAACAGAGGGGTGAGGGAGCAGGCAGAGGTTCTGAAAGCGGCGCATCACGGTTCACGTTTTTCCTCCTCTGAAGCATGGCTGGACGCTCTTTCGCCTGGTCAGGCTGTGATTTCCTGCGGGGAGAAAAACAGGTATGGCCATCCTCATGCAGAGGTACTGGAGCGACTAAGGAAACGGGGGATTACGGTTTACGAGACAAGAAGCTGTGGGGCAGTAGAGCTTTACACAGATGGAAAAAGGATGCGCTGGGAAACCTGGCTGAAATAGTTCCTTTTTTTGTAATAATCCTGTATAATGAAACAGAAGTGTGCCGGAAAAGCACAGTCAGGAGGATACCATGCAGACATTAAATCAAGATATCAAGGAGCGCAGTTTTCGTCCGGTTTATCTGCTTTACGGAGAGGAAACCTTTCTGGTAAACAGCTATAAAAACCGCTTAAAGGAAGCGGTTCTGGGCGATGATACCATGAATTTTTCCCGATATGAGGGAAAGGGAATTGATGTCAGCGAACTGATCCGTCAGGCAGATACCATGCCGTTTTTTGCAGAAAAAAGGCTGATTCTGGTAGAAGACAGCGGCTTTTTTAAAGCCTCTTCTGAGGAACTGGCCTCTTATCTGCCCTCTATGCCGGATACCACCTGTATTATTTTTGCTGAGAGTCAGGTGGATAAGCGCAACAGACTGTACAAAAAGGTAAAGGAGCTGGGATACGCAGCGGAAATGCAGCGTCAGGATGCGGCTCAGCTTGCCCGTTGGGCCGGTGGAATTCTTGCCAGAGAAGAGCGGAAAATTACAGGCCGCACAATGGAACTGTTTTTAAGCATGACGGGAGAGGATATGGAAAATATCCGGATGGAGCTGGAAAAGCTCATCAGCTATACTATGGGAAAAGTGGTTATTACAGACGATGATGTGAAGGCAGTCTGCACTGTTCAGGTGACTAACCGGATTTTTGATATGGTATCTGCCATTGTAAACAGGCAGACAAGAAAGGCTATGGATCTGTATGAGGATCTTCTTACTTTGAAGGAGCCGCCTATGCGCATATTGTTTCTCATTGCCCGCCAGTTTAATCAGATCCTTCAGGTTAAGGAGCTGATGGCAAAGGGAATGGATAAGGGAAGCATTGCCTCCCGCCTGAAGATGCAGCCCTTTGTGGTAGGAAAAACCATGCCTCAGGCCCGCCAGTTTTCCAGAGAACAGATTCTTGAATGCGTGAAGCTGTGTGTGGAAGCGGAGGAGGCGGTAAAAAGCGGACGTCTTCAGGACAGGCTGGCGGTAGAACTTTTGATTGCCCGGGAATACTGAATGGCTGTAATTATGTAACAGTTCAGTCGTGCATCTTCTTGCCCGCTTACAGCGGACAAGAAGCTTTAGGCGTCCGCCTTATGTGGATTCAGTCAGAAAAATTCTTATGAAAGCAAACTTTCAACGAGTTTTTCTGACTGAATCCCCGCAAGGCTGAACTGTTACGTAATTATTGCTCTTCCTTGTCTGCATCATAAAGAGAAGCGATGGAGGGAGAGCGCAGATCTTTCTCCGGCATTTGATTGTCTGCCGGAAGAGCTACAGCCGGATCAATTCCCAGCTCCGGCGTAGGCGCCGAATTCATGCGGAATTCCATAATATCCTCCACAGGGCAGTTTAAAATGGTACACAGCACATCAATGGTGTGAGTTGATACATAGGAATTCTTTTTCAGCCGGTTGATTTGACCGGCGCTGATACCGTAGTATTTAATCAGACGGTACTGGGTAATGCCCCTTCTTTTCATTGTTTCCCAGAGCTGGTTGTATAAAATCATGAAATCACCTCTGGTTTTATTTAAACAGCACAATCCAGTTATGTATATTATCCATAACTGGACGATATGATACGTCAGAAAGGAATCAGACTATGATAAAGGCTATATTTTTTGACATAGACGGGACCCTTCTTTCTCATACAACAGGGAGGGTTTCGGCAGAAGCAGCAGAGGCTCTGGCCCTTCTTCGGAGAAAGGGAATTCTTCTGCTTGCCGCAACAGGACGCCATATTTTGGAATTTTCTGATCTCCCGGTCAATCATCTGGAGTTTGATGGATATGTGACCTTAAATGGTCAGCTTTGTCTGGATAGAAACAGAAAGTTTTTTTATGGAAATCCGATTGCACCGGAGGATGCCAAGCGTCTGCTTTTGGTGTTTGAAAGAAGAGAAATGCCGGTTATGATTGTGGAAAAAGACAGGATGTATCTGAATTTTGCCAATGATGCGGTCCGGCGGGCCCAGGCAGATATTTCTACGCCGGTGCCGGAGACGGGCGTGTATACGGGTGAGGAAATCTATCAGTTTATTCTCTATGACAGAGGCTGGGAGGCAGATGAGCTGGTGAGAACATTAAACCAGAGCCGCATGATCCGGTGGCATGAAAGGGCTGTGGATGTGATTCCGGAAAAAGGCGGGAAGGTTGCGGGAATCCGGCGTTTTCTGGAGGATTGTTCTATAAGTCAGGAGGAAATTATGGCATTTGGTGATGGAGAGAATGACATGGATATGCTGAAATTTGCCGGAACTGGAATTGCCATGGGAAATGCAGACACGCAGGTAAAGGCCATAGCAGATGAGGTAACAGAAAGCGTAGATGAAAACGGTGTTGTCCGGGCTCTTTATCGCCACGGTCTTTTGTAAGAGGAAACAAAAAATCCGATTCTCCACACCTGAGAATCGGATTTTTTATATCATATCGATCTTCCAGCCAATGATTAAGCCATAGCGTTGACAGCTTTAGAAAGACGAGAAACCTTTCTGGAAGCTGTGTTCTGATGGTAAACACCCTTGCTGGTTGCTTTCTCGATTTCGGAAATAGCAGCGTTTAAAACTACCTGAGCAGCAGCCTTGTCTCCGGCAATTACAGCAGCGTCAACCTTCTTGCAAGCAGTTTTTACTTTGGATCTGATTGCTTTGTTTCTAGCAGCTTTGGTTTCGTTTACTAAAATTCTTTTTTTAGCAGATTTAATGTTAGCCAATCTGGGCACCTCCAATTATAAATTTTATTCATAGTCTTTGGTTTGCATCAAAGTCTGGACACGGACAGTTCAATGTAAACATACTTTTGTATTCTAACCAATCCATCAGGAAAAGTCAATACATAAAAGGCAGTTTTTTGAGAAAAAATAGGAACTGTTCAGGAAAATGACGTATTTGAAGAGCAGATCTGCGGGAAGCAGATGACTGGAGAGTGAAAAATGAAAAATTCAGGAATAAAAACGGAAAAAAGAGAATTTCAGGTTCGTACAGACCTGGCTCTGGAACAGCGGGAATGCGTTCCAGGAGACGGCGGCGAAATAGCAGGCGTGTCTCTGCGGGAATGGACAGGGGAGCAGTCTCTGGTCAAGCTGTCGGAGGTAAGGATTCTTGATGGCCGTGGGGCGGAAGCCATGGGAAAGCCCCAGGGAACCTACCTGACTTTGGAGGCGCCTCAGCTGGCAAAGGGGGGAGAAGAATGTCAGGAGGCGGTTTCCCGGGAGCTGGCTATACAGATACAGCGGCTGTCGGCTTCACTTTTGAAACATCACCTGACAGGCAGGGAGGGGAATGAGGCGGAAGCAGGCATTCGGATTCTTGCAGTTGGCCTGGGAAATCATCTGGTGACGCCGGACAGTCTCGGACCAGAAACTATAGGAAACCTTCAGATGACCAGGCATCTGGAAAGCCAGATGGGGCCAGGATTTTGCAGTGAGCGCGGTCTTCCTGTTCTCAGTGGAATTGTACCTGGTGTCATGGCCCAGACCGGGATGGAAACGGCAGAAATTTTAAAGGGAATTATCAGGGAAACAAGACCGCAGCTTGTGATTGCCATTGACGCTCTGGCAGCCAGAAGTATCCGCCGTCTGGGAACCACAATCCAGCTGACAGACACAGGCATCCATCCAGGCTCCGGAGTGGGAAACCACAGGCACAGTCTGACAGAAGAAAGCCTGGGGGTTCCTGTTCTGGCCATTGGCGTACCTACAGTAGTGGGGGCGGCGGCCATTGTCCATGATACAGTCAATACCATGATTCAGGCTTTGGCAGACAGCAGAGAAACCAGGGGAATGGGAGAGTTTGTGCGCGATATGGGGCCAGAAGAGCAGTACAGCTTGATTCGGGAGCTTCTTGAGCCGGAATTTGGAAGCCTTTATGTTACGCCTCCGGATATTGATCAAACCATAAAGCAGCTGGGGGATACGATTTCCCAGGGAATCCATGGGGCTTTTTTTCCCTCTGTTTTTTCGGAAGCACCCGGTTGTAAAGGAGCGGATTCTGTGATATGATAGCTTGTAGCTTTGTGCCGAAAACGGGCTGAATCTTTTCAGGAAGGGATACCAGTCTGAAAGCAGCGGCTTATCCGGCATAAGCAGACATAATAACGATACGAAAGAGAGAAGAACAATGATACAGTATTTGATTGTATGTCCGCTGGTATTTCTGGCTGGTTTTGTGGATGCTATAGCGGGCGGCGGCGGACTAATTTCCCTCCCTGCCTATATTATTGCAGGAGTTCCGGCCCACTTTGCCATTGGAACCAACAAGCTGGCATCAGCTATGGGAACAACCATTTCCACAGGCCGGTATCTGAAAAACGGATATCTGAAAGGAAAGCAGATGCTTCAGATCGCTGTGGCAGCCTGTATTGCATCCCTCATTGGTTCCTCCATCGGCTCCAGCCTTTCTTTGCTGGTCAGTGAACAGGTGCTGAAAAATCTTATGATTCCTGTTTTGCCGGTGGTAGCTTTCTATGTACTCCGCAACAAAAATCTGGGTGATGTGGCAGTAAAGGAGCCGCTGCCGGAAAAAGCAGCCTTTGCGATTGCTGTGCTGGCAGCGCTGGTAGTGGGCGCTTATGACGGCTTTTACGGACCGGGAACCGGTACTTTCCTGCTTCTGATTCTTACGGGAGCGGCCAGAATGGATGTGCGCAAGGCATCAGCCCTGACGAAGGTGATTAACCTGGCATCCAATGTGGCAGCTTTAGTGAACTTCCTGGTTAATGGAACTGTCCTTTACGGACTGGGGCTGGCAGCAGGCGTGTTCTGCATTGCCGGTCATTATATTGGTTCCGGTCTGGTGGTACATAATGGACAGAGGATTGTGCGTCCAGTGATTCTGGTGGTTCTCGCTATTTTATTTGTGAAAATTATTGCAGGTGCATAAAGAAAAACGGGACAATATTGAAAAATTGTAACCGTTCAGGAAAGGAGTGTGACTTCATTATGAAGTGGACAAAATTTACCCTGAAGACCACAACTGAGGCAGTGGATCTGATCAGCAGCATGCTGGATGAAATCGGCATTGAAGGAATCGAAATCGAGGACAATATTCCTCTGTCAGAGGCAGATACCAAGGGGATGTTTATTGACATTCTGCCGGAGCTTCCGCCGGATGACGGAACAGCAAAGGTGAGCTTTTATCTGGAGGATTTATCCAATCTGGAAACTATTCTGCGGGAGATTGAGGAAGGTCTGGACGATTTGAGCCAGTTTGTCAATGTAGGAGAGCGGACCATTGCTGTTTCCGAGACAGAGGATAAGGACTGGATCAACAACTGGAAGCAGTATTTTAAGCCCTTTACAGTAGATGACATTCTGATTAAGCCTACCTGGGAGGAGATTCCCCCTCAGCACAGAGACAAGCTGCTGATTCAGATCGATCCAGGTACGGCATTTGGAACAGGAATGCATGAAACAACCCAGCTGTGTATCCGCCAGCTGCGCAAATATGTGAACAGCAGCTCCGATATTCTGGATGTGGGAACAGGAAGCGGAATTCTCGGTATTGCGGCCTTAAAGCTGGGCGCTCATCATGTGTTTGGCACAGATCTGGATGAAAATGCCATTACGGCAGTAGGAGAGAATCTGGAATCCAATGATATTTCCCAGGAGCGCTTCTGTGTGGTTCAGGGCAATATTATTGATGATAAGGCCATTCAGGATCAGGCAGGGTATGAGTGCTATGATATTGCAGTTGCCAATATTCTGGCGCCGGTTATTATCATGCTGCAGGGAGAGATCTGCGCCCACTTAAAGCACGGAGGTATTTTTATTACCTCAGGCATTATCAATACAAAAGAGGCGGACGTGCGCCAGGCCATGGAAGCCAATGAGGAACTGGAGATTCTGGAAACTACATACCAGGGTGAGTGGGTATCCATTACTGCCCGGAGAAAGTAAAGGAGCGGGAGCGTGTATCATTTTTTTGTAGCCACCTCTCAGATTGCAGATGGATATGCTGTGATTACAGGGCAGGATGTGAATCATATCCGCAATGTACTGCGGATGAAGGCAGGAGAGAAGATCGGAGTACGGGACGGCATTTCCCGGAATTATATCTGTGAGCTGGAGACCATGGAGCCGGAGTTTGTAAGAGCGAGAATTCTTTCTGAGGAAACGAATTCCAGTGAGCTTTCGGCCAGACTTTATCTCTTCCAGGGACTTCCCAAGGGAGATAAAATGGAGCTGATTATTCAGAAGGCGGTAGAACTGGGAGCCTGTGAAATCATTCCGGTTGCAACCAGGCGTTCTGTGGTAAAGCTGGATAAAAAGAAAGAAGAAAATAAAGTCCGCCGCTGGAATGCCATTGCGGAAAGCGCAGCCAAGCAGTCCGGCCGGATGCAGATTCCAGAGGTGAAGGGTGTGATGACGCTTGCGGAGGCCTTTTCCTATTCCGAAAAGTTTGACATCAATCTGATTCCCTACGAGCTGGAAGAGGGAATGGAAAAAACCAGGGAGATTCTTGGCAGAATCAAGCCGGGAATGCAGGCAGGAATTTACATAGGCCCTGAAGGCGGATTTGACCGGGAAGAGGTGGAGGCTGCTGTGAAAAAGGGAATCCATCCGATTACTCTTGGAAGACGAATCCTGAGAACAGAGACAGCAGGAATGGCGGCTCTGTCAATTCTCATGTTCCAGCTGGAACAGTAACAAACGAATAAGGAGAAAAAAATGGAGTGCTATTTTGATAATTCCGCCAGTACCCGCGTGCTGGACAGCGTAAAGGATATTGTAGTAAAAACCATGACAGAGGATTACGGCAATGCAGCCGCCAAACACAGAAAAGGTATGGAGGCGGAGCAGTATATCCGGGAGGCCCGCAGAATTATTGCAGGAACCTTAAAGGCAGCAGAAAAGGAAATTCTTTTTACCTCCGGCGGCTCAGAATCCAACAATATGGCCCTGATCGGTACGGCTCTGGCTAATCAGCGGGCAGGACGCCATATTATCTCAACGGCAGTGGAGCATCCTTCCGTTTACAATCCGCTGACCTATCTGGAGGAGCTGGGATTTGAGATAACCTTTCTGCCTGTGGATCATAACGGCCATATCAGCCTTCAGCAGCTGGAGGAGGCGATTCGTCCAGATACGATTCTGGTGTCTGTGATGTATGTAAATAACGAGGTGGGCGCAGTAGAACCTATAGAAGAGATTTCCCGGATCATCAAGGCTAAAAATCCGTCGGTGATGTTCCATGTGGATGCAATCCAGGCTTATGGAAAATATGTAATTCGACCGAAAAAGCAGGGAATCGATCTTTTGTCTGTCAGCGGACATAAGATTCACGGACCCAAGGGCGTGGGATTTCTTTATATCAGAAGCGGCGTGAAAATCAAGCCGCTGATTTATGGCGGAGGCCAGCAGAACAATCTTCGTTCCGGCACGGAAAATGTTCCTGGAGCAGCAGGGCTGGGCGTTGCTGCAAAAGAAATGTACACGGATCATGAGGAGAAAATCCGCCGCCTGACAGAGCTGAAGGACTACATGATAGATCGCCTGGGAGAGATTGAGGGCACGCTGGTCAACAGCAAAAAGGGAACGGAAAGCGCCCCCCAGATTGTCAGCGTCAGCTTTGAGGGCGTTCGAAGCGAGGTGCTTCTTCATGCGCTGGAGGATAAGGAAATTTACGTTTCCTCCGGTTCTGCCTGCTCCTCCCATCATCCTGGCATCAGCGGGACACTGAAGGGAATCGGATTGGCGCAGAAATACCTGGATGCGACTATCCGCATCAGCTTTGGCATTTTTAACACAAAGGAAGAGATCGATTACTGCATTGATACGTTAAAGGAGCTGCTACCGGTGCTTCGCCGGTATCAGCGGGGATAAGAGAGGACAAACTATGGTATATCAGTCATTTTTAATTAAGTACGCAGAGATCGGAACAAAAGGAAAAAACCGGTATCTGTTTGAGGATGCTCTGATTAAGCAGATTAAAAATGCTCTGCGCAGAGTAGAGGGAAGATTTCTGGCATCTAAGGAGGCTGGCCGGATTTATGTTCAGGCAGAGGGAGATTATGACTATGATGAGGTCATTGAAGCTCTGCAGCATGTGTTCGGCATTGCCTGGATCTGTCCGATGCTTCAGATTGAAGATAAGGATTTTGAGCATATTAAGCAGGTCGTGATCGATTATATTGGAGAGGCTTATCCGGATCGCCATTTTACATTTAAGGTAGACAGCCGGAGAGCAGATAAAAACTATCCGGTTCATTCTGAGGAAATGAACCGTCAGCTGGGAGAGGTAATTTTAAACGCCTATCCGGAAACTTCTGTAGATGTGCATAAGCCAGAGGTTCTTTTGAAGGTTGAGATTCGAAAGGTAGTCAATATTTACTCCCTGATGATTCCGGGCCCCGGCGGTATGCCTGTGGGAACGAACGGAAAATCCATGCTTCTTTTGTCCGGCGGAATCGACAGCCCGGTAGCAGGCTATATGATTGCCAAGCGGGGCGTAAAGATTGATGCAGTTTATTTCCATGCACCGCCATATACCAGTGACCGTGCAAAGCAGAAGGTGATTGATCTGGCAAAGCTGGTTGCCCGCTATTCCGGCCCGATTCCGCTTCATATCGTAAACTTTACAGATATTCAGCTGTATATTTACGAGCAGTGTCCTCACGAGGAGCTGACGATCATCATGCGGCGTTATATGATGAAGATTGCAGAGGAAATTGCACGGAAAAATAACGCTCTGGCCCTGATTACAGGAGAGAGTATTGGTCAGGTGGCTTCTCAGACCGTTCAGTCCTTAGCGGCAACCAATGAGGTCTGCACAATGCCGGTATTCCGCCCGCTGATTGGCTTTGATAAGCAGGAGATTATTGATATTTCTGAGAAGATCGGAACCTTTGAGACTTCGATTCAGCCTTATGAAGACTGCTGCACTATTTTTGTGGCAAAGCATCCGGTGATTAAGCCGAATCTGAATATGATTCACAAATCTGAGCAGAATCTGAAAGAAAAGATTGATGAGATGGTAAAGACGGCCCTGGAGACCGCAGAGGTTGTTTGGTGTGACTAAAGATAAAACAGAGAAAGGATGCCTCTCGAACAGAAGCATCCTTTGCATTCTCTAAAAACAGATATTCAGAAGAACTTACTGAATGATATAGGGAGCCAGGGTCTCCAGAATCTCATCGATACCAGCCTCTGCGTGAATATTCAGATCGATGGGCTTGGACAGATCCAGGCTGAAAATACCCATAATGGACTTGGCGTCGATTACGTATCTGCCGGATACCAGATCGAAGTCAACGTCGAACTTGGTCAGGTCATTTACGAAAGACTTTACTTTATCAATGGAATTTAAAGAAATACGAACAGTTTTCATGTATAAAACCTCCTTAATGGTTTTCAGTATTTTTTTGTGACGGCAGGGAGAATCCCAACTGCCAGTCCTACATAAATACTACCCAGATATGGAAGAAAAGTCAATAGGGAGTTTCGGTGAAAATCCGGTGAAAACCCGGTAAAGAGTTCGGGAAAAGGAGAAAAGAATATGCGGACAGCAGCCCTACATAACCTGGGATGCAAAGTGAATTCCTATGAGACAGAGGCCATGCAGCAGTTACTGGAGGCGGCCGGGTATCAGATCGTGCCTTTTCATGAAAAGGCAGATGTGTATCTCATCAATACCTGCTCTGTAACCAACATGGCAGACAGGAAATCCCGACAGATGCTGCACAGGGCAAGAAAGCAGAATCCGGATGCGGTGGTGGTGGCTGCAGGGTGCTATGTACAGTCAGCCTCCGAGGAGCTGAAGAAGGATCTGGCAGTAGATGTGATTATAGGAAATAACAAAAAACAGGATCTGGTGGAGATTCTGGAGGAATATTTTCAGGAAAAGCATCAGGTGCATGTGATCGATATTGGAAACACACAGGAATACGAGGAATTAAAGATCAGCCGGATCGCGGATCACACCCGGGCATTTTTGAAGGTACAGGACGGATGCAACCAGTTCTGCAGCTATTGTATTATTCCCTATACCAGGGGCCGGGTTCGCAGCCGCCGGTCAGAGGACGTTGAGTCTGAGGTACGCACGCTGGCAGAAAAAGGATACCGGGAGGTGGTTCTGACGGGAATCCATTTAAGCTCCTATGGTGTGGATTTTACAGAAGAGAAAGAAAATCTCCTGGGGCTGATTCAGCGGATTCACCGGATTCCGGGAATCGAGCGGATACGCCTGGGTTCTTTAGAGCCTCGGATTGTAACGGAGGAGTTTGCATCAGAGTTAGCAGCTCTCCCCAAGCTTTGCCCGCATTTCCATCTTTCTCTGCAGAGCGGATGTGATGAAACCTTAAAGCGCATGAACCGCCATTATACGGCAGCAGAGTATGCCCGCGGATGCGAAATTCTCAGAAAGGCATTTGAACAGCCGGCTATTACCACCGATGTGATTGTAGGATTTCCTGGGGAGACAGAGGAAGAATTTCAGGAGACAAAGCGTTTTCTGGAGCAGATCGGCTTCTATGAAATGCACATTTTCAAGTATTCCCGCCGGGCTGGGACTCGGGCGGATCGGATGCCGGAGCAGATTCCGGAGCAGATAAAAACGCTGCGAAGCGACGAACTGCTGGAGCTGGAAAAACGCCTTTCAGAACAGTATAGAAGAAGCTTTTTGGGCAGGAAAACAGAGATTCTTCTGGAGGAAGAAACACAGATAGACGGGAAAGCCTACATGATTGGACATACCAGAGAATATGTAAAGGCAGTAGTTCCCCTGGAAAAAGGCAGGAAAAATCAGATGGCAGAGGGAGTTCTGACAGAAATGCTTACACCGGAAATTCTTCTGCTTTCCTGAGCTGCGGTAAATTTCTGATAGGAAAATGAGCTGCTGTGAGCAGTAAGGAAAAAGAGGCAGAAGAAGACAGCGGGAAAAATTCCCCTTGCCGAATTGGACAAAGTAGTATAAAATAGAAAAGAATAGTTAAAGGACGTGAGGAACATGGGCGAAATTCATAACACACAGTTTTTCAGGGCAGTACAGGAGAAGAAGATGGATGTCAGCCAGGTTTTAGAGTTGGTTTATGCAGCGCTTAGAGAGAAAGGGTACAATCCGGTGAACCAGATTGTTGGATACATTATGTCCGGAGATCCCACCTATATTACCAGCCATAAGGGCGCCAGAAGTCTGATTATGAAAGTTGAGCGAGATGAGATTCTGGAAGAGCTGATGTCTGTTTATATTGATACGAAGCTGAGATAGAGTGAAAAAAACTGCCAGCCATATCTGTTACACTGCTGCGGAGCATAAGTGTTCTGCAGCGGAAAACGCACTGCGGAGGATGCCGGATGCGTTTTGTAGATGGGGCTGGCTTTATTTTCTGTAGGCAAAAAGGAGTGGTTTTCCGAACAGAAGGGAAACGGTATCCTGGAAAGGCAGTGTATGAGGATTTTAGGACTGGATTATGGCTCAAAGACTGTGGGAGTGGCGGTGTGTGATCCTCTGGGGATTACAGCCCAGGGAGTAGAGACCATTACCCGTAAGGAGGAGAACAAGCTTCGGAAAACTCTGGCAAGGATTGAGTCGTTGATTAAGGAATACGGGGTTGAAACCATTGTTTTGGGTTATCCTAAGAACATGGATGATACCATTGGCGAGCGTGCAAGGAAAACGGAAGAATTTCGCGATATGCTGATACGCAGAACTGGACTCCCTGTGGTTCTGTGGGACGAGCGTCTGACAACTATAGAGGCAAATGAGATTTTAATAGAAAGCGGAGTGCGCCGGGAGGATCGCAAAAAGGTGATTGATAAGATTGCAGCTACCCTGATTTTGCAGTCTTACCTGGGATCTCTGAAGGAGTGAGAACGTGGCACAGGAAGAGAAAATTACATTACAGACAGATACCGGCGAAGCGGTGGATTTTTATGTGCTGGAGGAGACCAGAATCAACGGAATGAATTATCTTTTGGTAACAGATTCCGAAGATGAGGATGAGGACGGCGAATGCTATATTTTAAAGGACGTATCCAGACAGGAGGACAGTGAGGCTGTCTATGAGTTCGTAGAGAATGATGACGAAATGGACTATCTGTTCCGGATTTTTACGGAGCTGATGGAGGACATGGATGTAGAACTGCAAAAGTAGCGGACATGGACGAAAACGTGCGGAAAAGACAGAAGGATCAGGATGACAGAATGAATTTGGAGGAAAAAAATTGAAGACAGAAAATCAGAATTATCAGCTTGACAAACCGGAAGAATATGCGGAAAATCAGATGGACGTGAGCGTGGATAAAGCCGCAGAAAAAGAGAAAAGCGCAGAGAAAACCGGAAGCCGGGCCGGAGGACGGACAGGCGGAAAAAACGGTGGAAAACCCTCCAGAGCAGGCGCAAAACCGGCGCCAAGACAGACTCCCCGCACAGCAGGAAAAGGGGAAGGAAGGACAGGGAAACCAGCGGCAGCAGAGAAAAAGCCGTCCCGGACAGCGAAGGCGGCAGAGCTGAAGGGAGAAGGAAAGCCAAAGGTAAAGATTATTCCTCTGGGCGGTCTGGAGCAGATCGGCATGAATATTACTGCATTTGAGTATGAGGATACCATTGTAGTCGTGGACTGCGGACTTGCATTTCCCACAGATGACATGCTGGGAATTGATCTGGTGATTCCCGATGTTACCTATCTGGAAAAAAATATTGATAAGGTGAAGGGATTTGTGATTACCCACGGACACGAGGATCATATCGGCGCCCTCCCCTATATTCTTCAGAAAATCAATGTTCCGGTGTATGGAACAAAGCTTACCATCGGATTGATTGAGAATAAATTAAAAGAACACAACCTGATGAAGAGCACCAAGAGAAAGGTGGTCAAGCACGGACAGTCCATCAATCTGGGATGCTTCCGGGTAGAATTTATTAAGATTAACCACAGTATTGCCGATGCGGCAGCCCTGGCGATCTTTACGCCGGCCGGCGTGATTGTTCATACCGGCGACTTTAAGGTAGACTATACGCCTGTATTTGGAGATGCTTTTGATCTGCAGCGTTTTGCAGAGCTGGGCAAAAAAGGTGTGCTGGCGCTGTTAAGCGACAGTACCAATGCAATCCGTCCGGGCTTTACAGCTTCTGAGCGGACGGTGGGAAAAACCTTTGACGCAATTTTTGCAGAGCATAAAAACAACAGGATTATTGTGGCAACCTTTGCCTCCAATGTAGACCGTGTGCAGCAGATTATTTCCTCTGCCTACAAATACGGAAGAAAGGTTGTAGTAGAAGGACGAAGCATGGTCAATGTCATCGGAACGGCAAGTGAGCTGGGTTACATCAATATTCCCGACGGCACTCTGATTGAAATTGATCAGCTGAAGAATTATCCGGACGAGCAGACGGTATTGATTACGACAGGAAGCCAGGGTGAGTCTATGGCAGCTCTGTCCCGAATGGCTTCTGGTATGCATCGGAAGGTTTCTATTAAGCCGAATGATGTGGTGATTTTAAGCTCTACTCCGATTCCGGGCAATGAAAAGGCTGTTTCCAAGGTAATTAACGAGCTGTCCATGAAGGGCGTAGAGGTGATTACCCAGGATACCCATGTATCGGGCCATGCATGTCAGGAGGAGATTAAGCTGATTTATTCTCTGCTTCATCCCCGTTTTGCTCTTCCCGTGCATGGAGAGTACCGCCATCTGGTGGCAAACCGGTCCATTGCTCTGTCCATGGGAATTCCAAAAGAAAATATTTTGATTATGTCCTCCGGTGATGTGGTGGAGATCAGTGAGGATTCCTGCAGGGTGGCTGAGCATGTTCAGGCCAGCGGCATTCTGGTAGACGGACTTGGTGTGGGCGATGTAGGAAACATTGTTCTTAGAGATCGGCAGAATCTGGCTCAGAACGGTATTATTATTGTTGTTCTGACACTGGAGAAATACAGCAACCAGCTTCTGGCAGGTCCGGATATTGTATCCCGTGGTTTTGTCTATGTAAGAGAGTCGGAAGATCTGATGGACGATGCCCGTCAGGTTGTTGATGATGCTGTGGCAGACTGTCTGGATCGCCATGTTTCCGACTGGGGTAAGATGAAAAATGTGATTCGCGACAGCTTAAGTGACTTTATGTGGAAGCGGATGAAGCGCAATCCCATGATCCTTCCTATTATCATGGAGGTTGAGTAACCAACATCAGAAAGGCAGTGATGACCGATGAGTCAGATTACAAAGGACATCAATAAAATAACAGGCACCATCATCGGGGTATCGGGAAAGCTGATTTTGTATGCATTGATTCTTCTGCTGCTTACAGAGGGAATTGTCAGAGGGTATGCCTTTGGCCACACTATTTTTTATCAGACGCCCATGGAGCCGGCTCCGGGCAGCAACAAGGTTCTGACTGTGACGGCAGAGGATTCTGGAGCGGATATTGCTGCAGCCCTTAAGGATCTGGGGCTGATTGACAATGAGCTGGCCGCCAGGTTCCAGATGAAATTTTATGAATATGAGGCCGTTCCGGGTACGTATACCCTGAATACTTCTATGACCTCAAAGGAAATTCTGCGACTTTTAAGCGAAGGACCTGAGGCAGAAAAGGAAGAGGAAAATACAGAAAGCAGCAGGTAGCCAAGATGGATCAAAAACGGATTACGGATTATATTAATTCTCTGGATCAGGGGCACGGAGTTTTGTGCGACAAAATTGCAAAGGAAGCCAGAGCCGCCGCTGTTCCCATTATCCGAAGGGAAACCGGGGCTCTGCTTCAGACCCTGACTGCAGCGGTAAAGCCCATGCGGATTCTGGAGGTGGGAACGGCAGTGGGCTATTCGGCTCTGTTGATGGCTCAGTCCATGCCGTCCGGCGCCCATATTACCACCATTGAAAAATATCAGCCCAGGATTGTGGCTGCAAAGGAGAATTTCCGGCTGGCAGGGATGGAAGACGCAATTACCCTGATGGAGGGAGATGCAGATAAGGTTCTGGAACAGCTTTCCGGAACCTTTGACTTTATCTTTATGGATGCGGCTAAGGGCCAGTACATTCACTGGCTTCCGCGGATTCTGGAGCTGATGGCGGAGGGCGCGCTGCTGGTGACAGACAATGTGCTTCAAGACGGAGATGTGGCAGAATCCCGGTTTGCTGTGGAGCGCCGCAACCGTACCATTCATGCCCGGATGCGGGACTATTTATATACGCTGACCCATATGGAGGAGCTGAAAACCAGTATTGTTCCCATTGGAGACGGCGTTGCTTTAAGTGTAAAAATACTGAGGAGAGAACCATGAGAGAGACAGAACTTCTGATTCCGGCAGGCAGTCTGGATGTGCTGAAAACGGCTGTAATTTACGGAGCTGACGCAGTATATCTGGGCGGAGAGGCCTTCAGCCTCCGAGCCAAAGCCAGAAATTTTACGAATGATGAGATTCGGGAGGGAATCGCCTTTGCCCATGAGCATGGTGTAAAGGTCTATATTACAGCCAATATTCTGGCCCACAATGAGGATCTTCCGGGAGTAGAGGCTTATTTTGAAGAGCTGAAGGAAATCCATCCGGATGCTCTGATTATTTCAGACCCGGGAGTTTTTGCCATTGCCAGACGGGTGCTGCCGGACATGGAGCTGCATATCAGCACCCAGGCAAATAACACAAACTATGGAACCTATCTGTTCTGGCACCAGATGGGGGCTAAGAGGGTGGTTTCAGCCAGAGAGCTGTCCTTAAAGGAGATCCGGGAAATACGGGATCGGATTCCGGAGGATATGGAAATTGAAAGCTTTATTCACGGAGCCATGTGCATTTCCTATTCCGGCCGCTGCCTGCTCAGTAATTTTCTGACAGGAAGAGATGCAAATCAGGGGGCCTGTACCCACCCCTGCCGATGGAAGTATGCCCTGATGGAGGAAACCAGACCGGGTGAGTATATGCCTGTATTTGAAAATGAGAGAGGGACTTATATTTTCAATTCCAGAGATTTGTGTATGATTGAGCATATTCCGGAGCTGATTGAGGCGGGAATTGACAGCTTCAAGATCGAAGGCAGGATGAAGACGGCGCTTTATGTGGCTACAGTGGCCAGAACCTATCGAAAGGCTATTGACGATTACAAAAAGGATCCGGAGCTTTACCGGAAAAATCTGGACTGGTACCGGGCGGAGATTGCCAAATGTACTTACCGGGAATTTACAACGGGCTTTTATTTCGGAAAGCCAGATGCAGAAAGCCAGATTTACGACAATAACACCTATGTGAAGAATTACACCTACCTGGGTACGATTGAAGAGGTTCGTCCGGACGGATGGTGCCGGATTGAGCAGAAAAACAAGTTTTCTGTGGGAGAGGCCATTGAGGTTATGAAGCCGGACGGCCGGAATGTAGAGGTAACGGTCCGGGGAATTACTGATGAGAACGGAATCCCCCAGGAGAGCGCTCCCCATCCAAAGCAGATTCTCTATGTGGATCTGGGAACAGAGCTGTCTCCCTATGATATTCTGCGCAGAAGCGAGATGGATCCGGAGACGGAAGGCTGAAAAAGACTGGAATGGGAGAAGCGACAGTAAAAGCTGAAAACAGAAGGCTGAAAACAGGAAAGGAGAAATAAAGTTTATGGTACGAAAAGCAGATGTGAAGGCAGTAGAAAACCTGGGCGGAGGAAAGGGAACCGCTTATGTTCACCATATTATTTCGAAAGAGGAGATGCTGGGACATGGAAGACTGTATGCCAGAGTTGTGCTTCCTCCGGGAAGCAGTGTAGGCTGGCATCAGCATGTAAGAGATACAGAGCCCTACTACATTCTGAAGGGTGAGGCAGATTTTATCGATCATGATAAAACTGTCACTAAGGTAGGACCTGGGGATTGCTGTATCATTCAGGTGGGACAGTTCCACAGTCTGGAAAATAATTCCGACAGTGATGTGGAATTTATGGCTCTGATTTACAATGAGGCGGGATTTCTGTACGAATAACGGGGTATGGATATGTTGACATGGACTCTTGCAGTGGCGGCGGCAGTCTGTCTGGCTTACTATGGGATCATTGTGGTTTACACAGGGATCGGGACAGTCTCAGCTGCAATCTGGCTGCTGGCCGGCGGTTTTTTTGCAGTTTCGGCAGCAGCTGTCCGAATTTATCAGAAATATCCGGATCGGATGCCTATGTGGATTCCCGTATCCATGGTGACTCTGTGTGCGTCGGGAGGTCTGGTGGTTCTGACGGTTTTGATTCTGATCTTTGGGCGGATTCCTGCAGCTGCGGAGCCAGATCTGGATTATGTCATTGTCCTTGGAGCCTCGGTGAAGCCGGAGGGAGTAAGCAGGACTTTGAAGCTGCGTCTGGATAAGGCTGCGGAATATGCAAAGCAGAATCCGTCTACCATGCTGATTCTGTCCGGTGGACAGGGGGCAGACGAGCCTTGTACAGAGGCCTCTGCCATGAGGCAGTACCTGGCAGAAAAAGGTGTTTCTCCAGAACGGATGATTCTGGAGGAGCAGTCACAAAGTACGACGGAAAATATTGCATACAGTAGGCTTTTGCTGAAAGAAAAGGCGGAAAACGGAAAGCAGGAAGTGGGAATTCTTACCAGCAATTTCCATTTGCTGCGGGCCCGCCTGATTGCAGCAAAGCAGGGAATGAAAAATATTCGCGGCATAGCAGCGGAATCGGATAAAATTCTGTTTGCCCATTTCTGTTTCCGGGACAGTCTGGCCATATTAAAAGACCGGTTAATGGGCAACCTGTAAATAATGAGATTTCATTGACGGAAAAAGGAGACATGAAGAAATGAATCAACTGGAAAAAGTGAAGGCGCTGGATGCCTATGAGGTAAAGGAGTGGAAAACTCTGAAAGAAACCCGGTCAGAAGGAATTGTGCTGCGTCATAAAAAGACAGGTGCAAAGCTGTTTCTTCTGTCCAATGATGATGAAAACAAGGTATTTTGCATCGGCTTTCGGACACCGCCGGATGACGATACGGGACTGCCCCATATTCTGGAGCACAGTGTTCTCTGCGGTTCGGAAAAGTTCCCGCTGAAGGATCCCTTTGTAGAGTTGGTCAAGGGTTCCCTTAATACTTTTTTAAACGCCATGACCTATCCGGACAAAACGGTATATCCTGTGGCAAGCTGTAATGATAAGGATTTTCAGAATTTGATGGATGTGTATATGGATGCGGTTTTCCATCCGAATATCTATAAGGAGGAAAAGATTTTCCGCCAGGAGGGCTGGCATTATGAGCTGGAATCGGAAGAAAGCCCGCTGATTTACAATGGCGTGGTTTACAATGAGATGAAGGGAGCCTATTCCTCTCCGGAAAGTCTGCTGGACAGCTGTACACAGAAGACCCTGTTTCCAGACAACTGCTACGGAAAGGATTCGGGAGGTGATCCGGCCTTTATCCCACAGCTGACCTACGAAAAATTCCTGAATTTCCATAAAACCTATTATCATCCGTCCAACAGCTATATTTATCTGTACGGAGATATGGATATGGCAGAAAAGCTGGAATGGCTGGATCGGGAATATCTTTGCCACTATGAGGAGCGCCCGGTGGATTCCTCTATCCCGGAGCAGAAGGCCTTTGCAGAGCCGATTGAAAAGGAATTTCATTATTCTATTACAGAGGGAGAGGACGATACAAACGCCACCTACCTTTCCGTAAATACGGTTGTGGGAACGGATCTGGATCCGGTTCTGTACCTGGCATTTCAGATTCTGGAATATACGCTTTTGGATGCGCCGGGAGCACCGATTAAGCAGGCCCTGATTGATGCGGGTATTGGAAAGGATGTGCTGGGAGGATACGAAAGCGGAATTCTTCAGCCCTATTTCAGTGTGATTGCCAAGGATGCCAGACGGGATCAGAAAGGGGAATTCCTGTCTGTCGTAAAGGGAACTCTGCGGAAGCTGGCTGACCAGGGAATCAACAAAAAAAGCCTTTTAGCTGGTCTCAACTACTATGAATTCAAATATCGGGAAGCAGATTATGGCAATGCCCCCAAGGGACTGATGTTTGGTCTGCAGTGTCTGGACAGCTGGCTGTATGACGGAGATCCCATGATGCACCTGGCTTATGAGGACACCTTTACCTATTTGAAGAAGGCAGTGGAGGAGGGATATTTTGAAAACCTGATCCGGGAGTATCTTCTGGACAATCCCTTTGAGGCTGTTGTGATTGTCAGCCCTGAAAAGAATCTGACAGCAAAAGAGGATGAAAGGCTGGCAGGAAAGCTGGCGGAATACAAAGCTTCTCTGACACAGGAACAGTTAGGAAAACTGGTGGAGGATACCAGGGAGCTGAAGCTTTATCAGGATACGCCTTCCACTCCGGAGATTCTGGCCAAAATTCCGCTGTTAAGCCGGGAGGACATTGAGAGAAAGGCAGAGACCTTTTCCTGGACAGAAAAGAGGGAGGATGGAATTTTGGTTCTCCACCACAATTTCTTCACATCAGGAATTGGTTATCTGAAGGTGCTGTTTCGGACAGATGCTGTGCCGCAGGAGGATCTGCCATATGTGGGACTTCTGAAGTCCGTTCTGGGAAGCGTGGATACGGAGCGCTATGGTTATTCCGATTTAACCAGTGAGATTCATTTAAACAGCGGCGGTCTTGATTTTGCAGTAACCTCTTTTGCAAACCTGGAGGAGCCGGAGCATTTTACAGGGGCATTTGTTGCCAGTATCCGGGTATTGTATGATCGGCTGGATTTTGGATTTGGCATGATAGAAGAAATTTTGAATCACTCTGTTTTTACAGATGAAAAACGTTTGGGTGAGGTGATTGGAGAAACTAGATCCAGGGCGCGGATGCGTCTGGAAAATGCCGGTCACAGTACGGCTGTTTCCCGGGCAACCTCTTATTTCTCACCGACGGCCTACTACAATGAATTGACCGGAGGAACGGCTTATTACCATTTCCTGGAGCAGCTGGAAAAGAACTACGATTCCCAGAAAAATGCCGTTGCTGCAAAGCTTAAGGAGGTAGCTGCAAAGCTGTTTACCCGTTCCAATATGATGATCAGCTATACAGCAGATGATACAGGCTATGAGGCGCTGCCGCGTACTGTGACACTGTTAAGTCAGAAGATGCCTGAGGGAAGCGGAGAGCGTTATCCCTTTGTTCATCCTGTGGAGAATAAAAACGAGGGTCTGAAAACCTCTTCCCAGGTCAATTATGTGGCTCGGTGCGGTAATTTCCGCAGTAAGGGCTTTGCATATACCGGTGCTCTGAAGATTCTGCAGGTGATTTTAAGCTATGATTATCTGTGGCTGAATCTGAGAGTCAAGGGCGGCGCTTATGGCTGCATGAGCGGCTTTGGCCGTTCCGGCGAGGGCTACCTTGTTTCCTATCGGGATCCTGGCATGAAGGAAACCAATGAAATATATGAGGGAATTCCGGCTTATCTGGAGGCCTTTGATCCAGATGAGCGGGATATGACCAAATATGTGATTGGTACTATCAGCGGCATGGATACGCCTCTGACACCTTCTGCCCGGGGCGCAAGAGGCCTTTCTGCCTACCTGTCCGGAGTGACAGAGGAAATGATGCAGAAGGAGCGGGATCAGGTTCTGGATGCAGACCGGGATGATATTCGGGCGCTGGCTGGACAGGTACGGGCAATTCTGGAAACAGGAAGTCTCTGCGTGGTTGGAAATGAGGAAAAAATAGAAGCAAACCGCGGAATGTTCGGTGAGGTTTCAAATCTTACGAGAGGATAAATGCGCATGGCAAAGAAAGCAGGAACACTTGATATAGAAAAGCTGATGGCGGAGCTGAATCCGGAAAAGACAGCAAAGGAAAACAGCGGAGAGGCGGCTTCCACGGCTCCGGTTCAGAAAAAATCAGGCTTTGTGACCTTGATTGGACGTCCCAATGTGGGAAAATCCACTCTGATGAACCATTTGATCGGGCAGAAGATCGCCATTACGTCTCAGAAGCCACAGACTACCAGAAACAGAATTCAGACTGTGTATACGGATGAAAGGGGACAGATTATTTTTCTGGACACACCCGGTATCCACAAGGCCAAAAACAAGCTGGGCGAGTATATGGTCAATGTGGCAGAGCATACCCTGAAGGAGGTAGATGTGATTTTGTGGCTGGTAGAGCCCACGACCTTTATCGGGGCTGGAGAGCGCCACATTGCAGAGCAGCTGAATCAGGTAAAGACACCGGTGATTCTGGTTATCAATAAGATTGATACTTTAAAGGATCAAAAGGAAATTGCCACCTACATTCAGGCATATAAGGATGTATGTCAGTTTGCGGAGATTGTTCCGGTTTCTGCTCTGAGAAAGCGGAATACGGATCTTCTTACAGAGCTGATTTTTAAATATCTGCCTTACGGGCCTATGTTTTATGACGAAGATACAGTAACAGATCAGCCCATGCGTCAGATTGCAGCAGAGCTGATCCGTGAAAAAGCGCTTCGTCTTCTGGATGAGGAAATCCCTCATGGAATTGCAGTTACCATTGAGCGGATGAGCGAGCGTCCCAACGGCATGATTGATATTGATGCCACCATCGTCTGCGAGAGGGATTCTCATAAAGGAATTGTCATTGGAAAGGGCGGCGCCATGCTGAAGAAAATCGGCAGCACAGCCCGGAGAGAAATTGAAGCCATGATGGAAACAAAGGTGAATCTCCAGCTGTGGGTCAAGGTTCGCAAGGAATGGCGGGACAGTGAAATTCTGATGAAAAACTACGGATATAATCCAAAGGAGTAGAGAACGGTGAGGGAAACGGCAAATCTGACCGGAATGGTATTAAAGGCCACTCCTTCTGGAGAATATGACAGGCGTTTGGTGATTCTCACACGGGAACGGGGAAAAATCACAGCCTTTGCCAGAGGCGCGAAAAGGCCGGGGAACCAGCTGATGGCAGTAAGCCGTCCCTTTGTTTTCGGTCAGTTCCGCCTGTTTGAGGGGCGGGAGGCTTACAGTCTTCAGGGAGCAGAGATTTCCAATTATTTTACAGAGCTTTCCCAGGATGTGGAATCAGCCTGTTATGGCTCCTATTTTCTGGAGTTTGCCGATTATTACAGCCGGGAAAATATGGATGCAGGGGAGCTGCTTCTGCTTTTGTATCAGTCTCTTCGGGCGCTGTTAAAGCCGTCTCTTCCCAACAGTCTGGTTCAGCTGGTTTTTGAACTTCGGGCCATGACAATAAGCGGCGAGTATACGGAGCATCCGCCCTGTCAGGTCAGCGATTCCGCGGCCTATGCATGGGAATATATCATTTTCTCCCCTTTGGAAAGTCTTTATACGTTTGTGCTGACACCAGAGGTGCAAAAGGAGCTGAAGTTCTGCGTAGACAGAAACAAAAAGCGGTTTATTGACCGTTCCTTCCACTCCCTGGAGATTTTGGAGATGATGTAATGCAGCTGCCTGGAGCATGATTTGTCCGGACTGATGGGGCAGAACCGTTACTGTTTACTGGCTTTCCAGTGAACAGTAACGCAGAACTGGCGAGAAACACAGGAATTTTTCTGCAGGTATTGAAAATATTATCATTTACGGGTATAATCCTAAATATCTGTGCGCTGGAAAGCGCTGGAGGATTCAGGAGGATAGTTATGAAAAAGAACTGTGCTGTGCTGACAGCGGCAGCTCTTTCCTGTGCGGTTCTGGCCGGATGCGGACAGAAGCAGGAGGGAACCTGGAATGCCAACGAAAACAGCATCTATGTGACAAAGGAACTGGCTGTGGAAAGCGCCATGGTCTATACTTCCGATAAGCCCAATGAGCTTTACACGGTGGAGGGGCTGTCTTCTTATGTGGAGGAGGCTGTGACTTCTTACAATACAGAGCACGGAGGAGCGGCGGCTTTTGAAAATGAAAAGGATCAGGAAAAGCTTCCCGCGGCGCTGAAAAGCTGCAGTCTGGAGGGACAGACTGGAAAGCTGGTTTTTGAGTATGCATCTGCAGATGATTTTGTAAATTTTTCAACAGAAAATGGAGATAATACCCACTCCATTACTGGTCTTTCCGTGGGGACGGCAGCAGAGCTGGCCGGAGAGCTGGAAGGCATGACCTTTCTCACAGCAGCCGGAAAGGATGCAGAGCTTGCTTCTGTAACCGGTGAAAGCAAAAACAAGGCTGTGATTGTAGAGGGAGCTGGCACTGTTTATGTAGAGGGCGGCGTTGCCTTTGTGACAGAAGGTGTTCGGGTGAAGGCCAGTAATGCGGTGATTACATCTGAGGGAACCAACTGCATCGTATTTCAGTAGAAGAGTTTCAGGAAATAGAAAGATACCAGGGGACAAGGGACAGAGTTCCGGTTTATTGGAGAGCGGTATTCTGGTTCGGCCCCCAACATCATATAAAAAGAGAGGATATCTGAGATGGAAAAGACAATGGAAAAAATTGTAGCACTGGCAAAGAGCAGAGGCTTCGTATATCCCGGCTCCGAGATTTACGGCGGTCTTGCCAACACCTGGGATTATGGTAATCTTGGTGTAGAGCTGAAAAACAATGTAAAGAAAGCATGGTGGCAGAAATTCGTTCAGGAAAGCCCCTACAACGTAGGTGTTGACTGTGCGATTCTGATGAATTCCCAGACCTGGGTTGCTTCTGGTCATCTGGGCGGCTTTTCCGATCCCCTGATGGACTGTAAGGCATGTAAGGAGCGTTTCCGCGCTGACAAGCTGATCGAAGACTACCTGGCAGAGAACCATATCGAGATTGAAGGTTCTGTAGACGCCTGGTCTCAGGAAGAGATGAAGAACTTTATTGAAGAGAAAAATATCTGCTGTCCTACCTGCGGAAAGCATGATTTCACAGATATCCGTCAGTTTAACCTGATGTTCAAGACCTTCCAGGGCGTTACTGAGGATGCAAAGAACACGGTTTATTTAAGACCGGAGACTGCTCAGGGTATTTTTGTAAACTTCAAGAACGTACAGCGTACCTCCAGAAAGAAAGTTCCCTTTGGTATCGGTCAGATTGGTAAATCCTTCCGTAACGAGATTACTCCCGGAAACTTTACCTTCCGTACCCGTGAGTTTGAGCAGATGGAGCTGGAGTTCTTCTGTAAGCCGGGCACTGATCTGGAGTGGTTCCAGTACTGGAGAGGCTTCTGCCGTGACTGGCTGCTGGCTCTGGGCATTAAGGAAGACGAGATGCGTCTTCGCGATCATTCTCCGGAGGAGCTGTGCTTCTACAGTAAGGGAACAACGGATATCGAGTTCTTATTCCCGTTCGGATGGGGCGAGCTGTGGGGTATTGCAGACAGAACCGACTACGACCTGACCCAGCATCAGAACGTTTCCGGCGAGGATATGTCCTATTTTGATGATGAGGCAAAGGAAAAATACATTCCTTATGTAGTAGAGCCGTCTCTGGGCGCAGACCGTGTAACTCTGGCATTCCTGTGCGCTGCATACGATGAGGAAGAGTTAGAGGGCGGCGATGTTCGTACTGTTCTTCACTTCCATCCGGCTCTGGCACCGGTGAAGGTAGGTATCCTTCCGCTGTCCAAGAAGCTGAATGAGGGCGCTGAGAAGGTATACGCTGAGCTGTCCAAATACTACAACTGTGAGTTCGATGACAGAGGCAATATCGGTAAGCGTTACAGAAGACAGGATGAGATTGGTACTCCTTTCTGTGTTACCTATGACTTTGACTCTGAGACAGACGGCGCAGTAACTGTTCGTGACCGCGATACCATGGAGCAGGTTCGCGTTCCGATTGCAGAGCTGAAGAATTACTTTGAGGATAAGTTCCGTTTTTAAGATGAAATTGAACAGTTACGAATATGTAAATATAAAGAACCGCTGCGGCATAGATGTGAGATCTGTGCTGCAGCGGTTTTTTTGTTGGAAGATTATCTTACAACGCAATGAATGGATTATTATGGCGCCTTGTGTTATGCTGAAATTAGAAAAATAAGTCGCATAGTGAGAGTGCAGTAATGAAAGGGGAGGCATCGATGAATTTATTCAAAGTAAAACAGATAGAAGAAATACCGACGCTCAAGACCTTCTGGAGATTAGTTCTGGAACCGGAAAGTGAGGTGGAATTTTACATTAAAAAAAAGGATGCCATGCAATGGCGGAATGAGAAGGCTTTTTTGATGATTGATGTGAAAGAAAATTCGGAAATAGTGGAAGATAAAATAAATTTTCAGGAGATTCGAGCAAAAAGAGAAGGATGGATTTTTCCGATTTATGTTTCTCAAAAAAACACTCTGGAAAAAGCAGGACAGGCATTTTTTATGAGGGGAGAAGAACTTCTGGATGCGGAAGAGTCTGTTCCGGAAGAATGGAAAAAACTGATGCGAGGTTCGATGGAAAAATTTGGAGATTTGGAGACAGCATTTCGCTTTTGGGAGAATTATCAACAGGAATTGCTAAAGGCAAAATCATTTATTTCGATCCCGGCGAAATATTTGTGTAGTTTTGATGGATTGGTGTATTTTGTGCAGGAATTTTACAGTCGAAAAATGCCTGATAGACCAATTCCGACGAAAGAAGATATAAAAAAATGGCTGCTTTGCCAGGAAGTATTTGGAACTGCCCGTGATGAATTTATGACAATCAGAAATCAGGTATTAAAGTTCAACATCGAAACAGTTTTACAGAGATATATTGCTGAAGATTTCAAGGAACAGAGAATAGCGAGAGAAGGGGATGGTGAAGAGGAGGAATGAATAGAAGGCAAAGAGAAAGAAAAAGAAAAAAGGAAATCCGAAATATTCATGAGTATGCTGAAGCGTATAAAAATGGAAAGATGTATGAGCTAAACGAACTTTTAAGAGAGAAGCAGATCGTTTTACCAGAGGGGTTAAAGGAAACATGTCTGGAAAATATTCGTCGGCCTCTTGTTTTGTTTCGCGGAAAACCGATTACAGAAGAGGAAGTGATGGAATTGATCACAGGGGAAGACTCTCTTTTTCAAGAAAGTCAGGAAGGGGACGAGTGGATCGATGAACGGGGAACTTTAAAAAATATTTTTTATAGAAAAGGATATCTTTGGCTCAGCACATGGGTGTATACAGATGGTACGATTGGAGGAAATTTGATTTCCTTGGCACGTTATCCGGAGCTCTATGAAATTTTGCCGCAATATCTTCATCTGGCAGAAAAATATCCATTTTTAGATATGGTGATTTCGTATACCAATCAGGATGAAAACTGCTGTTACTGGTGTCCAGCAATGCAGATGGATTACCTCACTTTTGGTGATTGTAAGTGCAGAGATTGTGCTCCTTACTTAAAGGAAATAAAGGAATGTCAGAAGTTAAAGTGGTATCACGACACAGATTACAGAAAAGAATATTTTCGAAAGTGGCCCTTGGCTCATGTACGGAGTGATGTTTTTTGCGATGTAGAATTAACGATCTGGATACAGAACGGGCGCACGGAAGTTTTATTTGGAAACAGAGCGAGACAAAAATTTGAAGAGTATAATAAGAAATATTCTTCGAAAGAATATGATATTATGTTTTCACCTGAGTTTTACAACTACAATGAAACTTGTATCTGCAGTAAAGAATATGTGGAAAGGTGTTTTGAATACCGAGGACAACCCCGTTCGCGGGTGGATGAACGAATCAAGGAGGGACGGATATCACCGTTTCCTTCCTCTGCAATTGTGGTGACAAAAAAATGGGTGATAGAGCAGTATCAAAAGTATTTGGCAGAGATTATGGAATAAGTCTTTTCAATGTTTGAAAAGAAATGGTATATTATAAACAAAATAAAACGAGTATTCAGGGAGGAACTGACAGATGGATGGAAAGAAAATTGTGGTAGTATTAAAAAATGAGAAATTGAAGGAAATAATCGAAAACCATGGCTTTCAGGAAAGTGAGTTACCCAAATTTCTTTCTACAGATGATAGCCCTTCACGATATAAGGCGGTAAAGGCAGAAACGACCCAATGGAATGAGTTTATGAAAAAACTGACTGCTCAGGAACAATCTGAATTAGTGGCAGAGAATAAAAGAATCATCATTAACATTGAAAAGATTGAGAACTGGCGGGAACGGAAAAATAAAGAAGCCCAGGAAGAAAATGCAGGATATTCTGATAAAATGCAGGGATTTGAAAGTGATATCTGCTATGGTGGATATCACAATCTCGAGAAAAAATACCGGGACAGCCGTTTCCCGTTGATAAAAAAGTCTGTTTTAAAACGTGTGGCAGAATATTTGCAATGTGGATTTGAGGAATTAGCAGACGTTTCACAAACAGAAAATGGGAATAAGGCAGAAGAACAGGATGAGATGGTATATGTGGACATGATGCGTTTGGAAAGATACCGCAGAGTTGATTACGATCAGTTTATCGAAGCATGTGCCTGGCCGGAATATAAAAAACTGCTTTTAAATTATGTAAAAAACAGAAATCAAAGTATCTCTATGAATTCTGTTGCAGGTATTGCGTATACGCTGGAACATAGAGTAGAAGATCTGTTGGCAACCGAACTGGAGGAAAAAATAGCTCTGCTTTCCAAGGAGAATTTATTATCTGGAAAAGAGGAACTTGCAGAATTGGAAGGTTTTATTCCTACCATAATTTTGATTATCTGGGATAAAATCAGGGAGAGAAAGTATCAGAGAGACACAATATATTACAGAAAAGAAGAAGATACCTATTATTTTTATCTGCCGCTTACAAAGAATGAATGCATAAAATTTGATGAGTCGTATCCTATGGAAATCGAGGTTGAAGATTTGAAAGGAGACAGCAATTGCGATGATTGGGAAAGTTGGGCAAAAGAGAAAATAGAGGAAGAGATATGGGAAAGGAATGGGGAGAAGATTGAATGGGAGGATGAAGTAGAACGGTTGATTGAAATGATATGGGAAAGTGAATTACAGGAAGAAGTAATAGAAACAGATTTACGTACGTGTAAGAAAGAAGTGTATGAATTGTATAATGCATTATGGGAATGCATTGTGAAAAAGATGCTAGTTGATTCTGAATATAGAAGAAAATTATTTAAAGAGTTTGGATTTATGTAATTTTTTTGAAAGATTATCTTCCAAGGCAATTTGTTGCTGAGAAACAAATGGTGTGATATTCTCAAATTAATACAGAAAGCGACGTTTGTTTCAAAGGGAGGATAAAAATGAAGAAAAGAAAATTACAGGAAGAACGGGCTTTGGCGCATATTGAGAAAATTGAATGGGTAAAGCCAATTGAAGGAGCTGACAACATTGAGTTGATAGGTGTTCTTGGCTGGATCTGCATTGCCAAAAAAGGGGAGTTTTCTCCAGGAGATCTAGCCGTTTACATCGAGATTGACAGTAAATGTCCCAGGGATGATGAGCGTTTCGCCTTTCTTGAAGCAAAAGATTATAAAGTCAAAACCATGAAAATTGGAAGATTTCATGTAATCAGCCAGGGATTGGCTTTGCCTTTAACCTTGTTTCCAGAGTTAAAGCACAAACGGATTGGAAGTGATGTCACCAGGCTGTTAAATATCACCTATGGTTCGGAAGAGGATTCTAAAAGGAAAAGCAGGAAAGCAGATCAGGATACCAGATATAAATGGATGGTCAGACGCCATCCAAAGCTGTTTCAGAATCCTTTTATTAAAAAAATGGTAACGTATCCATCTGGAAAGCGGTTGATGCTTTTTCTGGTTGGAAGGGAGACCGATTATCAGCTGGAGTTTCCAGACTGGATTCTCAGAACCAATGAGGTACGAATTGAGAATGCGGCCTTCTATCTTCAGAGTACAGATACCTGGGTAAAAACAGAAAAGCTGGATGGATGTTCCGGTACCTATGCGGTTAATAAACTGAAACAAGGGGATCGTTACGAGTTTATTGTGTGCAGCAGAAATGTCCGGCTGCCGGATAAAAAACAGAAAACGGAAAAGGAACCCAATATCTACTGGGAGATGGCAGAAAAATACGAAATTGAGAGAAAGTTAAAAGAATTTGCCTCTGCCCATCACTATCATCGTGTTGTGCTGCAGGGAGAGTGTATCGGTATGGTTCAGGGCAATCCTTATAAACTGAAAGAAAATGATTTCTATGGTTTCAATCTGGTGATTGATGGAAAACGAACCAGCACCCAGGAAATGGCTGCATTTTGTAATCAGCAGGATTTAAAGCATGTTCCGATTTTTGATATGGAATATAAGTTATGTCATACGATGGAAGAGATGAAATTAGAAGCTGACGGAGCCAGTTCGATCAATCCAAAGGTTATGAGAGAGGGCTTTGTCTATCGTTCACAGGATGGAAAGCAGAGCTTTAAAAATGTGAGCAGAGAATACTTATTAAAGCATAACGGATGATTAAAAAGGATGTGATAAGCCTATGAGATACTATATTTCCGATCTTCATGGAGGTCATGGCGCTTTGAATGATACGATGGATCACAGAGAATTTGCATCTGCAGATGAAATGAACCGGTACATGATAAAGCAGTGGAACGGACGGGTACAGGAAGCAGATGAGGTGATGATTCTCGGTGACTTGTTTTTAGGAAGAGCCGGCGAGGCAGAAACTTTTATTCGGAAATTAAAAGGGAAAAAGTATCTGATCACAGGAAATCATGATCGCTTTTTAAAAGAACCATCTTTTCCCAGGCAGCTTTTCCAGCAAATTACTCCTTATATGGAGATTACAGATCAGAAACGAAAGGTCATTTTAAGTCACTATCCGCTGTTATTTTATCATGGGCAGAACTGGATCAAGGAGGATGGGGAGGCAGTTTCCTATATGCTGTATGGTCATCTCCATGATACTCAGGACGAAGAAATTATGCAGGAGCTGATTTGGAGAGTAAAAACACATCGCAGGGAGTACAAGAAAATCAGCAGAGAGATTCCCTGCAATCTGATTAATTGTTTTTGTATGTTTTCCGATTATATTCCTCTCACCTTAGATGAATGGATAGAAACAGATAGAAAACGAAGAGCATTGTTTCTGGAAAAATCCAGGTTTTAGTTTCAAGCAGGGAGAACATATATTGATGGATGTAAGAGCCTTATGTTGTCTGCTGAAAAATGCAGATTGTATCGATCCGATAAAGGAAAAACGGGAGGAGATCGTAGAATTGATTCTGAAGACAGGCAATATGGCAGGATACGATCAGAAGAATCGTTTTCACTGTTATGATTTGTGGGCTCACAGTCTGCATACAGTTTGCGGTCTCCCAAGAGGATTGGAGGATGATATGCTATATCTGGCAGCCCTGCTTCATGATATAGGAAAGCCAGATTGCTGTATGCCGGGAGAATACGAGGGAAAGCCAATATGCATTATTACGGACATCCCAGATTGAGCATGGAGATTGTAAAAAATGAGATTGTTCCGATTCTGGAACGAAAAGGAGAAGTTTTTTCGGAAGAAGAAAAGAAGCGGCTCTATTATTATGTGGAATATCATGATGATCGTATAAGTCTTCGGGAAAAGCATTTAAAGCGTCATTTGAACATGGTATCCTTCGAAGATTTTCAAAAGCTGATGCTTCTTCAGATTGCTGATGCAAAAGCACATATTTTCCTTCCAGAAATCAGAAGGCGGATTGAAATCTGTGAAAAATGGGCAGGAAAATATGGAATAGAGGTGTATTGCAGAGTGAAGCAGAAAGAATCCGGAAATCAAATCAGGATTGTGGCGGGATTTGCGGGAACAGGAAAGTCGGAGTTTTGTAAAGGCAATCAAAATGCGATTGATTTTGTATGTATGCCATTTAAGTATTCTAATTTTTTTGAACTTGCAGGTCAACATGGAACAGAGACAATAAAAGCAGACGATGAGCTTGATTTTGTGTGGAGCTGGCAGGAACAGTATGTAGATGCATTGATGGATTCTTACGAAAAATATACGGATGAGATGTTTATAATTCCGTCAGAAAGAAAGGTTTTAGAGTATCTGGAACAAAAAGAGATTCCCTTTTTTCTGGTGTATCCCTGTGAAGAAGCGCGGGCAGAATATGTAGAGCGTTACAGAAAAAGAGGAAATTCAGAGACTTTTCTTGAAATTTTTGGAGAAGAAGAGTCCTGGAAGCGGTGGATGAGAGGAGTTCGGAAACCGTACCGAAGGGGAATTTCGGTAGAATTAAAGGAAGGACAGTTCCTTTCAGATGTGATTCCTCCGATTCCCTATAAAACAGAGAATATTATAAAAGAGAAAGGCTCTTATCTTGTAAGGGAGTATTTTCCACAGGAAAAGCTGGAAACACGGTTGGAAGAATAAAGGCAGGTAGAAAGAATGGGACTTTACGTGACAGGGGATATTCACGGAGATTGTAAGGAGATTTTGGAATATGTACGGGCAAAAAATCTGGATAATCAGGATTATGTGATCGTGGCCGGAGATTTTGGCTGTATCTGGAATGGGAGTAAGGGTGAGAATCAACGTTTGGATAGGATTAGTCAAGAGTTAGATGGATGCAATCTGGCTTTTGTAGATGGGAATCATGAGAACTTTAATCTGTTAGATAAATATCCTGTCGAAATTTGGAATGGTGGAAAAATCCACCGGATTCGCCCGAATATCATTCATTTGATGAGAGGTCAGATGTTTCTAATTGAGGGAAAACGGATTTTCTGTTTTGGAGGGGCCCGCAGCCAGGATATTCGAGACGGTCTGTTAAGGGCAGATGATAAAGTCCAGCTGATTCAACAGGTAAGACAGCTGGAAAATCAGGGACGTAAATTATACAGAATTATTGATGTGGACTGGTGGGAACAAGAGATGCCTTCTGAAGAAGAGATGGAAGAGGGAAGAGAAATTCTGAGCCAGTGGGGCTGGAAGGCAGATTTTGTGATCAGTCATTGCTGTCCTACACAGGTACAGGCAGAATTTTCTCTGGGAACCTATCAGCCAGATATACTCACTGACTATCTCCAGGAACTGTCAGAAAAGCTGCAATTTTCTTCCTGGTATTTTGGGCATTACCATCAGGATATGCGGGTGAATCAGAAGTTTACTATGATGTATCATAAAATATGGAGGATTTAAGTGGGAGAAAAGGGGAAGAGGGCAGGTATGTTTGATCATCCATGGGAGCAGCACTGGGAATCTCTGCGGCTGTATTTAACCAGACATTCTCAGGGAATGTACAGAACATATCAGGAGTTGATTCGCTTATTATTTGAATTTGTGATTAACAGAGAAGAAGAACTGTGTGGAAGAAAGGGATTTCAGACAGATTGTATGAAGGTAATCGGAGACGGAGATGAGATGGGAAAACTGATATTTTTTGTTCCCCGTGACAGAACCTTTTGCGATTATATTTACACCTACATAGAATATTGCGCAGACAGTGACGATGCACTGAAGAGAATACAGAAAATGTCCGGTGGATCTTCCTGGGAAGAAAAAGTGCCTGATGAAAAACAGGTGGAGGAATACAGAAAGCTTTTTTCTTTACTGTTGAAGCGATGTCAGCCTTTGGAGGGACTTTGCAGCAGCTGGGAGAAAGAGGGCAGGCAGAAGATGGATCAAGAACTGGCGAAAGCATGGGAAAACCATAGCTGGGAATTGAAGGCATATTTAAAAAGTCATCCTCAGGGAGATTATGGCAGCTATGATAAGCTGGTACGTTTAACCTTTGACTATATTATTAATCGAAGAGTTAAAACTCATAATGGGGAAATACAGGAGAAACTGGCAAAAGAATATGAAAAATTTCAGACAGAGCGTATGACTGTTCTGGGCGGAGACGACTATAAGGGAATCATGTTTTATATTCTTGCGACAGAAAGAGCGGCATATCAGGAGAAACTGTCCGGTTTCTGTTCTACATTTGTAGAATATGGTTCTTGTTATGGATGTGATATGTTGAAAGCAATTCAAGGATATGATGATTGGGAAGCGCTGTTGCCGGATAAGCAGCAGCTGGAGGACTATATGATGATATGCCTGGAGCTGCTGCAGCATTTTAGGCTTTTTATATTTGACAAAAAAATGATTTAGTTATATGATAAAAAAGTATAAGGAAATTCTTAAGCAGCGATTTTCATAGATGGTGAAATTCGTATGATGTGTCAAGGATGGAATTTAAGTTAAATGATATGAATTCGGTAGGATGATATTATTTGTCCTATTCTATTTGTGTAGACTTATTTTACTCTCTTGATAGATCAAGAGAGTTTTTTTGTACCTAAAAATAATTTTTAAGGAGGTACATTGTATGTACGAAGTAACGAACGAGATAATGGAGGCAATAGGCAGAGTGGAAGGAAAGGGGGACCCTATTGTAGCGGCGGGAACAACTGGTAGCGGAAAATCAGCAGTTGAAGAGGCTTCTGCAAGTCATGTAGTGACACAAACTTTGTTAGGAATTAGAGAGGCTTCTGGGAAAGGCAGCGTTACAAAGGTAAACACAATTGCAACAGATTATGAGATGATTCCAGAAGATAAGTTAGTTGTGTTAGCTGAGCTTCAGCCAAAGACAATTGCAGAGTGTGGAGATGATAACGAGTTACTTGGCAATGTTCTTTACTCTGGAGCAAAAGACTACTTTAAGAATTCAGATGAGCAATTATATAAGAACAAGCTGGCTAAGGCACTGACAAATTTATTAGAGCATTCGGCAAATGATTCATTAGGATATAAGTTGAAGGATATCGATGATGATGCTCGCAATTCACTTATGGAAGTGATTCTGAAATTTGATATCTCACAGGTGATGATTATTTATAATGAGATGCTGGCTAAAACATCAAAGAAGGGACAGAAAGGGGTTCGAATTTTTATTGAACTTCTATCTTCGAACGAATCTTTCCGAGAAATTGTGGCAGAGTTTTGGGAACTTGTTGTTGGGTTTATCAATCAAGAAGTAGAAGAATTTCGAAGTAACCTTGAGAGCAATGGTGCAGTGATAGAGATAAAACCTGAAGGCGGATACAAGTTTACGGCGCTTCTTGGTGAAAATGACATTGAGAGTGAGATTGCAGAACTTCTTCTTAAGAGTGAGGAAGGTTCAAAAGAATACTTACTTTCGAATGTTTCGCTTATTTATCGTGGTGCAGATTACATTTTTGATGTTGGAAATAAAGATGTATTAACAGTAGCGGAGATAGGAAATACGAAAATTCATTGCATCAGAATTATTGATACGCAGGGACTCTTCCATTCTACAGGTGTAAAAGCGAAGGATGAATCGGAGCGTATTATTGATTTGCTTTCGGAGTTTCACAGTACCAAATTACTATTAGTTGTTAATTCATTTGTAACCGATACGGTGAAGGATGGCTATGATGCAATTTCTATGATGCTCCAGGACGTGAATAGGGATATAGAAGTATATCTTCTGTTTACGCATTGGGATGAGTATTTGAAAAGTTTTTCTAATCAGAGTGGAACAGTCAACAGATTCAGCAGAAGAAGTAACATCGATTGGGGAGAAAAGTATCATGAGGCATTCAACGAGCAACAGAAGGTTGTTGATCGATTTAAGGCTGCTGTAGCTGATAATACGTCCAAAAAGAAACCGCGGATTATTGATATTTATAGGGCCGCTATTCTTTCAGAAGATGGAAACAGGATGGAGGATATTCTGGATGATAAAGGTATTCGATATCCAGACGCATTAAACCATCTCTTTACAGATATGGCAAAGCAGGCAACGATAAATGGAGATAAGTATAGAGTTCTTGATGGGGTTGATAAATCAGTGAGTATTGATGCTTCAGAATTTGGCAAGCAGGATATTTCGGCTCTCTATGACAATCTTATAGAATGTAAAGATCAAGGAAAGAAATTATATGCGTCAACGGTTCGTGCTTGTATTCGCAAGTGGAGGTTTGCAGGAAATGTCCATGAAGCTCGTGTAGATGTCAATGTTTATGGTTATCAAGCAATAACTACAGAGTTTGTTCGAGAAATCCGAAACTATGCTATGAATTATGTGAAGAAACTGGATATTAATCCCAAACAATATCTGATAAATCAAGATGATGAAGAACTGTTTCTTGCTGATCTAATGGGGTATTTAATATTACAGCAGAATTTGGGACGTGAAGCTGCAAAGATGATTGGTGAAGAATCTTTTAAAAATGGATATGAGCGTTATGAGGGATTTAAGCGGCAAGACGATCGATTTAAAGATATGCTTGACTATGCTCAGAGTAATTATTTTACTGGGAAGAAAATCTATTTTACGGAGAAGTTTAAAGAATGCCTCATTGAGTCAGTGCAAAAGTGCATTCGTGATTTTGTAAATGCCAAGTGTGTGGTTGTGTATTAGATAAGCAAGAAAGGGGCTGCTGCAAAAGCAGATGAATTGTCTGCTGGAGCGGCAGCTCCCTTTTCATTAAAGCAGCTCCCGAACCTGCTCGATAACGCGGTGAATGATTTCGTTCATAGACAGATTTTCGCAGCCGGCCACGTGGTGATTGCACCGGTTTACCGGCATGAGAATCTGGCTGGCCTGACTGCGCCCTATAGCTGTCGCCATGGCAGGGGTTACCTCTCCGAAAAGTGAATCTGCAATTACAATTCCAATAGGCCCAATAATAATATCAGAATCCCGTGCTGCTACAAGCACGGGGTTTTCTCCTGTTGCGCCATAATCAGCTCCCGCCTTCAGCATGGATGCTGTGGCTATGCTGTTGGTGCCGATGGCAAGCAGCTCCTGTTCTGGAAATTCCCGTTTGAGATGTTCGATCAGGGCTTTTCCCATGCGTCCACCTTGTCCGTCAATAATAGTAATTTTTTTCATGATTCGCTGTCCTTTATGCTGTAATTTTTGGTAACCGTTCAGTCCAGCGAAGCTTCAGATAGGAACATGCATGGCTGAACGGTTACGAATTTCCAACAATTGTATCATATAAACAGAAGTTTTGCTATAATGAGATTAGGTTATACAACTAGGAGGAGATTTCCATGCTTACATCTCTTGCACTTATTTTTCTTACCGGTCTTCTGATGGCGGCCCTGTGTCAGCAGATCCGGCTTCCCAGAATCATTGGCATGCTGGCTACGGGAATTGTTCTGGGGCCCTTTGTCCTGAATCTTCTGGATTCGCTGATTCTTTCTATTTCTGCGGATCTGCGGAAAATGGCTTTGATTATTATTCTTTTAAAGGCAGGTCTTTCCCTGAATCTGTCAGACTTAAAAAAAGTAGGACGTCCGGCGGTAATGATGGCTTTTGTGCCGGCAAGCTTTGAAATTCTGGCCTTTGTCCTGTTTGCTCCGGCGCTTCTTCCAGTAAATCGGATGGAGGCGGCGGTGATGGGGGCTGTGCTTGCAGCCGTTTCTCCGGCTGTGGTGGTGCCCCGAATGGTTCAGCTGATGGAGTCAAAGTACGGAACAGAAAAAAGCATTCCCCAGATGATTCTGGCGGGCGCATCCTGCGATGATATTTTTGTGATTGTCGTATTTACTACCTTTGTCAGTATGGCTCAGGGCGGACAGGCCAGAGTAACCGATTTTTTAAATATTCCAGTATCTATTCTTCTGGGAATTCTCCTGGGAGCCGCAGCAGGATGGCTGCTGGCTCTGTTTTTTGAAACAGCTTATGCCAGAAAGCACTATGTGCGCAACAGCATGAAGGTGATTATTGTGCTGGGAACTTCTTTTCTTCTGGTGGCGGCAGAGGAGTGGTTGAAGGGAATTATCTCTGTTTCCGGACTTCTGGCAGTGACCAGCATGGCCTGTGTTTTGAAAATGAAAAGCACGGCCTTTGTGTCGAAGCGCCTGTCGGAGAAATTCGGAAAGCTGTGGTTGGCGGCAGAGGTACTGCTTTTTGTCCTGGTTGGAGCTGCAGTCGATATCCGTTATACGCTGGAGGCGGGACTGGCAGCAGGGCTTATGATTGCGCTGGCCCTGGTATTCCGCAGTGTGGGTGTGGCTCTCTGCATGGCTGGTACAAGTCTGAACCAAAAAGAGCGATTGTTTTGCGTCATTGCCTATTTGCCTAAGGCTACGGTTCAGGCGGCTATTGGATCAGTGCCTATGTCGCTGGGACTTCCCTGCGGAAAAATCGTTCTGTCGGTTGCTGTGCTGGCAATTTTGATTACGGCTCCTCTGGGAGCGCTGGGAATGGACGGAACCTATCGGCTTCTTTTAAAAAAGGAATAATCATTTTCAAATAATAATTTTGGGTTTTCGTTTTCCATGGAAAGAATATAAGGTATAATAGAAGTATCCGAGGCGTTATTTTTCCACGGGAATATTCTGAGGGAAAGTATAGAAGTATTTCACTGTGCTGAAATACAGCGCTGTAATACAGACAGAGAAATATCGACAGAAGTAAAATATTCCCGGTTTTTGGGAAGAAGGAAAAATTCCTGCCCCTTTGAGTTACAAAACATGACAGAACAAAATTTGATAAAACAAAAGGAGGAAATTCAAATGGCAAAAGTGTATGCAATGATTGCGGACGGAACAGAAGAAGTGGAGTGTCTGGCAGTGGTGGACTTGCTGCGCCGCAGCAAGATTGACACAGTTTTAGTGGCGGCAAAGGAAGATAGAGAGGTTGTCACTTCTCACGGAATTCGAATTCAGGCGGATGCAGCCGTAGGTGAGGTGGACTTTTCAGATGCAGATGTGATTTTCCTGCCGGGAGGAATGCCAGGCTCCGTTCATCTTTCCCAGTGTGAACCCTTGATTCAGGCATTGAAGGCTCAGAATCAGGCAGGAAAACGGATTGCAGCAATCTGTGCGGCTCCGGCAGTGGTTCTGGGACATCACGGCCTTCTGAGAGGAAAACGGGCCACCTGCTTCCCTGGTTTTGAGGAAGAGTTAAACGGAGCAATTGTGGTTGATCAGGGCGTGGTAACAGATGGGAATGTTACAACTGCAAAGGGACTTGGCGTTGCCCTGGATCTGGGGCTGGAGCTGGTAAAGCTTTTAATAGATGAAAAAACGGCAGATGATTTGAAAAAAACGATTCAGTACGCCTAAGATGGACGTATGATCTGGCTGGAAGGAAAAGCTGAGGAAAAAGCAGAAGCGCGAGCGGTGAAGGCGCAAGGTAAATGAGGAAAGAAAAAAAGACAGGAAAGCAAAAATGGGTAACAGCAGAATGAATAAGAAAATAACTGTTCGCATATACGAATGAAAAATCTATATGCGAAAATGACAGAAATTGGAAGTGCTTACACCGAATTTTGCAGAAATTTGTACAAAATTTTCCTGTTTTTTTAAAGAAAACTTCTTTACTCAGCGGTAAAATATGGTATACTATGTACGGACTGTTTCAGGGCCTTCTTTCGGCGCCATAAAAGCGGCAGCAGCTTTACAGAAAACAGAGAAGGTAGTTTAGGACTTAAGTAAAGGGAAGCGAAAGAGGAGCAGCCGGGAACGGTAAAAACCTGTAGAGGATATCTACACGTATGAGGAGGAAAAACCAATGGCAAATAAGTGGGTTTATTTATTCACCGAGGGTGATGCCAGCATGAGAAATCTGCTTGGCGGTAAGGGAGCAAACCTGGCTGAGATGACCAACATCGGTCTTCCGGTACCCCAGGGCTTTACCATCACAACAGAAGCATGCACACAGTATTATGAAGATGGACGTGAGATCAACGAGGAGATCCAGGCCCAGATCAATGAATATATCGGCAAGATGGAAGAGATTACCGGCAAGAAGTTCGGTGATCATGAGAATCCGCTGTTAGTATCTGTTCGTTCTGGTGCAAGAGCATCCATGCCGGGTATGATGGACACCATCCTGAACCTGGGATTGAACGAAGAGGTTGTTAATGTAATCGCTGAGAAGTCCGGCAATGCACGCTGGGCATGGGACTGCTACAGAAGATTCATTCAGATGTATTCCGACGTTGTTATGGAGGTCGGCAAGAAATATTTCGAGACCCTCATCGATGAGATGAAGGAGAAAAAGGGCGTTAAGCTGGACGTTGAACTGGATGCTGACGACTTAAAAGAACTGGCAAATCAGTTTAAGGCTGAGTACAAGGATAAGATCGGCGCAGACTTCCCGGATGATCCGAAGGAGCAGCTGATGGGCGCAATCAAGGCAGTATTCCGTTCCTGGGACAACCCCCGTGCAAACGTATACCGCCGCGACAACGATATCCCGTATTCCTGGGGTACCGCTGTAAACGTACAGTCCATGGCTTTCGGTAACATGGGTGATGACTGTGGTACTGGTGTTGCATTTACCCGTGACCCGGCTACTGGTGAGAAGGGCCTGTTCGGTGAGTTCCTGACCAATGCACAGGGTGAGGACGTTGTAGCAGGTGTTCGTACTCCGATGCATATCAACGAGATGGCTGACAAGTTCCCGGAGGCATTCAAACAGTTTAACGAGGTTTGCAAGACTCTGGAGAATCACTACAGAGATATGCAGGATATGGAGTTTACCGTTGAGCACGGAAAACTGTACATGCTGCAGACCAGAAATGGTAAGAGAACCGCTCAGGCTGCATTAAAGATCGCCTGCGATCTGGTAGATGAAGGCATGAGAACTCCGGAAGAGGCAGTTGCCATGATCGACCCGCGTAACCTGGATACTCTGCTGCATCCGCAGTTTGATGCTGAGGCACTGAAGAAAGCTGAGCCGCTGGCAAAAGCTCTGGCTGCTTCTCCGGGTGCTGCATGCGGTAAGATTGTCTTCACTGCAGAAGATGCAAAAGAGTGGGCTGCAAGAGGCGAGAAAGTAGTTCTGGTTCGTCTGGAGACCTCTCCGGAAGATATTGAGGGTATGAAGGCTGCTCAGGGTATCCTGACTGTTCGTGGCGGTATGACCTCTCACGCTGCAGTAGTTGCACGTGGTATGGGTACCTGCTGCGTATCTGGCTGCTCCGATATCGCTATGGATGAAGAAAACAAGAAATTTGTTCTGGCTGGTAAGGAATTCCACGAGGGCGATGCTCTGTCCATCGATGGTTCCACCGGTAAGATTTACGATGGCATTATCCCGACTGTAGACGCTACCATTGCTGGTGAGTTTGGCAGAATTATGGGATGGGCTGATCAGTACAGAAGACTGAAAGTAAGAACCAACGCAGATACTCCGGCTGATGCAAGAAAAGCAAGAGAGCTGGGCGCTGAGGGTATTGGTCTTTGCCGTACCGAGCATATGTTCTTCGAGGGCAACAGAATCGACGCTTTCCGTGAGATGATCTGTTCTGAGACTATAGAAGAGCGTGAGGCAGCTCTGGAGAAGATTCTTCCGGAGCAGCAGGGTGATTTCGAGAAGCTGTATGAGGCTCTTGAGGGCAACCCGGTATGTATCCGTTTCCTGGATCCGCCGTTACACGAGTTCGTTCCGACCACAGAGGAAGATATTAAGAAACTGGCTGATGCACAGGGCAAGAGCGTTGAGACCATTAAGAATATCATCGCTTCTCTGCACGAGTTCAACCCGATGATGGGTCATCGTGGATGCCGTCTGGCTGTTACCTATCCGGAGATTGCAAAGATGCAGACCAAGGCTGTTATCCGCGCAGCAATCAACGTTCAGAAGGCACATCCCGACTGGACCGTAGAGCCGGAGATCATGATTCCGCTGGTTGGCGACATTAAAGAGTTAAAGTATGTAAAGAACTTTGTAGTAGAGACCGCTGACGCTGAGATCGCAGCAGCAGGTATTGAGCTGAAATATCAGGTTGGTACCATGATCGAGATCCCGAGAGCAGCTCTGACTGCAGATGATATTGCAAAAGAAGCTGAGTTCTTCTGCTTCGGTACCAACGACCTGACTCAGATGACCTATGGCTTCTCCCGCGATGATGCAGGTAAGTTCCTGAATGCTTACTACGATGCTAAGATCTTTGAGAACGATCCGTTCGCAAAGCTGGATCAGGTAGGTGTAGGCAAGCTGATGAAGATGGCTATCGAGTTAGGTAAGCCGGTACGTCCGGAACTGCATGTAGGTATCTGCGGCGAGCACGGCGGAGATCCGTCTTCCGTAGAGTTCTGCCACAAGATCGGTCTGGACTATGTTTCCTGCTCACCGTTCCGTGTTCCGATTGCAAGACTGGCAGCAGCGCAGGCTGCTATCAAGAACCCCCGCAAGTAAGAGTTCTGTCATTCACCATTGGATTTGATGAAGCGCAAACCTTCTATAAATCCCATGGATACGGCATAAAACCGTCAAAATGGCATGATTTGACCGTGGAGGTTTATATCTAATCACCAAAACCCCCGTACATTCCCAATTGGGCAATGTGCGGGGGTTTTTTGTTGTTATTTTGGGCTGTTTGTACAAATCTAAATGGGAACGCAAAAATGTATTCTGATTTCAAAAATACATTTTGTCCATGCTCGCTGCTATTTTCACAGCAGCCAATTCCGTAATTTTGGACGAATTCAGCTTTCAGTAAAGGAGGCCATTATGAGACGAGACGATCAAAGGCAAGCAGTAAAAAACATTCCCTTGGAACAACTGAAGCCATTTAAGAATCATCCCTTTCAGGTACGAGACGATGAGGAATTTCGGCGTCTTGTTGAGAGCATTGAAATTCACGGTGTAATTCATCCAGCGGTGGCTCGCCAGATTGGTGAGGATTGTTATGAACTAATTTCTGGTCATCGACGCAAAGCGGCTTGTGAAGTATTGGGTTACTCTGAGATGCCTGTTTTAGTCCGGTCTATGACGGATGATGAGGCAGTTGTAAACATGGTAGATGCAAACCTTCAGCGTGAAACGATTCTCCCAAGTGAAAGAGCCTTTGCATACAAAATGAAGTTGGTAGCTATGAGCCATCAGGGGCGTAAAGGATTTACTTCCGCCCAACTTGGGCGGAAGTGTGTCGGAAAAGAATCCAGAGAGTTAATTGCTGAACAAGTCGGTCAAAGTCGCAACCAAATTTCTCGCTATATCCGTCTTACTGAATTGATACCAGAAATCCTTGAAATGGTTGATAATCGAAAAATGGCATTGAATCCAGCAGTATCTATTTCCTACTTGGACAAGAAGCAACAGAGGCTACTATATAAGGTAATGGTAGCACTAAAAGCAACCCCATCTATTTCTCAGGCAAAAGCCATCCGAGAAAAGGCCAGTGAATCAGACTTTACAGAAGATTACTTGGTTTGTATCTTATCGGAAAAGAAACCAAACCAGAGAGAGCCGATGATTGTTGAAGAAGAAGAAATCAAGCAGTATTTCCCCTCGCATTACAATAGTGAACAGATGCACAACACGATTTTACTGTTGATTAGAAATTGGAGTAAAAAGCGTGGCTACACACAATAAAAGGTCATTATACCTTGTCACAACAGGGAGCAGAAAAATTTTCTGCTCCTTTTTTTATTTTTTGCGCAACAAACGGCCTCTGCCGTGGCCTACAAGTGAGAGTTACATCTCGTGGACCTTGAAAATTCAGAAGAACATCAGGTACAACCGTCCCTCGGAGAGCCACTCCGATGATACGCCATGACGCCTACGGGTCGAGCGACTTCCCTATCGCCGGTAAAGAGCTTGATAACTTGAGGCCACGATCCAGGGACAGGGGGAAAACTTACACTCAGCCACAGTCCGAGCGTTAAAAGCGTCGCAGGCAATGGGAGTGTCCGGTACAGAACCGTGATAAATGAATCCTAAATCAAAAGGATGCCGAAATGTTCTTGATTTTAAGAAAACCCAAGGGGGTAGTTTACCCTCTTTACATTCCATCTTCTGTTCAAGACACAGGAGGAAACTGAAATGAACACACAAATTATCGCCATCGCCAACCAGAAAGGCGGCGTTGGCAAGACAACCACCTGCGCAAATCTGGGTATCGGGCTGGCGCAGACGGGGAAGAAAGTTCTGCTGATCGACGGAGACCCGCAGGGCAGCCTGACCATCAGCCTGGGCCATCCCCAGCCGGACAAGCTGCCCTTTACTCTGTCCGACGCGATGGGCCGTATCCTGATGGACGAGCCGATGCGCCCCGGCGAGGGCATCCTGCACCACCCGGAAGGCGTTGACCTGATGCCTGCCGACATCCAGCTCTCCGGCATGGAGGTCTCCCTGGTGAACGCCATGAGCCGTGAGACCATCTTGCGGCAATACCTGGACACGCTCAAGGGACAGTATTCCCATATCCTGATTGACTGTCAGCCCTCCCTGGGGATGCTTACGGTCAATGCGTTGGCGGCGGCCAACAGGGTCATAATCCCCGTCCAGGCGGAGTATCTGCCCGCCAAGGGCCTGGAACAGCTGCTCCAGACGGTCAATAAGGTGAAACGGCAGATCAACCCCAAGCTCCAGATCGACGGTATCCTGCTGACGATGGTGGACAACCGCACCAACTTTGCCAAGGAGATTGCGGCTCTGCTGCGAGAAACCTACGGCAGCAAAATCAAAGTGTTCGGAACTGAGATTCCCCATTCTGTCCGAGCAAAGGAAATCAGTGCCGAGGGCAAGAGTATTTTTGCCCATGACCCCAAGGGCAAAGTGGCCGAGGGTTACAAGAATCTGACCCAGGAGGTGATGAAACTTGAAAAGCAGCGCGAAAAAAATAGAGCTGGCCTCAGTAGATGACCTGT
>OHCA01000133.1_pt1 | contig 73009 bp, 72 predicted proteins | sample 1577541 | NCBI WGS metagenome assembly OHCA01 (sample SAMEA3879598, study PRJEB24766) | human gut metagenome | biome: human-associated habitat; feature: feces | place: USA | collected 1985/1987 | reverse complement strand
CGATCCTCGCGGAGCGTTTTTATGTCATAGGACACACTTTCCTATGACATAAAAATTCCCCTGCTCACAAAGAAAAGGGGAACACAAAAATCAGGAAAGCTCTGACAAAGGGGCATTCCTGTATTTTTCTGTACAACCAGTTACTCGTGGCCTGAAACTATTGTTTCTGTACACAGTCAGGCAGGTCTCCCGACTCAGAAATCAACACATCCGCCATCTTCCCAGTTTCCCAGTGATTTACCGGCGTCTGCTCCCTCATTACGGTGACGAGTTCGCACAGGATTTTCACCTGTTTCCCTTTTCACCCGGACATGGACAAAGCCCTGTCCGAACACCTGACTGCTCATATTTTATTGAACAAAGTATATCATACTTTTTCTTCTGGATCAATTTCTTTTCTTTTTCACCTGCGCCTTTACCAAAAGCATTATGGGGCGGCGCAGTTCATCCTTCATTCCCGGAATCTCCATCATTTCCTCCGACGGCTGTGCCTCCTCCACTGCCTTCAGCTCAAATTCCTGTTTCAGCAATCCCATAGGAATCTGGGTCAGGGTATGGTGCTGTTTTGTTACGCTGCATCCTAAAAAATTCGTAGTTTTCTCTCCCGGCACACCTTATTTTTCCTCTTCCACACAGGCAGCCGCCCGCACAGGCGCGCCGTCACTGTTTCTGATTTTCATGGGAAAACAGAAAAACCTGAACAAATCATGGCCGCACAGACCCAGGTTTTTCAGATTCTCAATGTTCACCATATTCCGCCCCTGAAACAATTTTTTATGACGGGGCAGATTTTCATCCCGGATCGGATCCAGTCCCATTACATCAAATCCAATGCCCTTGTACCGCCCTTGTATGATAAAATCCAGAACCTCATCATCCACGCAGGGGTACTCTCCAAAATAACGACTGGTTCCCCAGTACTGATCCCATCCGGAATAAAACAAAAGAAAATCCGCCTCTTCTGCTTTCTCTCCATACCGCAGGATCTGTTTCATAGAGATAGCTTCCCCCTCCTTTAAATCTCTGCAGTCAATCACAAGGGCTCTCCCCATAAACTGATCTGCCGGAAATTGATCCAATGTGATCCCATCCGGAAAAATATGAGCAGGCGAATCCATATGAGTTCCTGTATGAGTAGTCAGTTTCAGAAGTATTTCTCGAAATCCATCCTCTTCACAGCTGGCTGCCTGCATCAGAGCCGGAGGCTCTGTCCCCGGAAAAACCGGCATTTCTTCCTGAATCGTATGCGTTAAATCAATGACCTTCATTACAACAATCCCCCTTCTTTTCACAGCTGATTTTGCATTAAGAAAGAACCGGCTGCATGTTCCCGCGAAAAAACAGCTTATGCTCTTTCAATCCTGTCCCCCGCATGGATGGCCACCAGCTGCTCCCCCATGATCTCCTTCATCCTGGCGAAAGCCTCCTGCCCTGTGCAATGTCCTGTATAAAAGCGGGCAGGATAATGGCACAGCTGTTTTGCTGTATCCTGTATGATTTGGATTTCCTCTTCTGTATACGCGCTCTTTTTCGCCATATGAAATCCGCTGATTACCTTACTGGGACAAGTATGATAAAGCTGTTCAAACCGATCCAAAATATTCAAAATTCCATTATGAGCACAGCCGGAAATCAGAACTGTTTCTTCTCCCTCCCTGATAACGAGGCACTGTTCATGCTGGAAGGAATCCTGCATCTGCCTGCCGCCAACCAGCTCCGATAATGCCTCATTGCTTTTGGGCCAATATCTTCTGCCCTGGATCCCAGAAAAAATCTCCAGCTCCGAATCAATCCTGAAATTTCCCTCCAGAAGATGAAGCCCCGCAAGCTCCAGAATTTCCCGGTCAATCCCAATATACCGTTCTCCATGATAATAAGCACCTGCTGCCGTTTTCTGCATATAAATTCGGGCCTTCGGATGACTGCGGGCAAAGGTCAGAACACCTCCGGTATGATCATAGTGTCCGTGACTGAGAAACACCGTATCCACATCCGTAAGATCCACCCCCAAAGCCCCGGCATTCTCCCAGGTTCGATCCGAAGCTCCGGTATCTGCCAAAATCTTATGATGCCCCGTCTCAATATAAAGACTCAGACCATGCTCTGCACTTACCTCCTGCTCTCCCTTTGTATCCTCCATTAAAATCACAATTTTCATAAGCATCCTCCCTGCTAATATAAAGAGCACTCTCATTTCGTTTTTTGGGAACCTACAAGGATCTCGCCCTTTGCCTTGACATCATCCAGAATCACTTCTCCTACATCTGGAACTGTAATCCGCCCAGAGAGTGGGTTTTTTATACTGTCAACCTTTGTAATTAAAATCTAATATCTTCCGGCTTGATTTTATCCGATTCACGTATTTTCCGTATCACACGGCAGGGGGTTCCTGCTGCCACTGACATTGGCGGAATGTCTTTATTTACAACGCTGCCTGCGCCAATGACACTGCCCTGACCAATCGTTACGCCTCCGCAAATAACCGCATTGGCGCCAATCCAGACATCCCGTTCTATTACAATAGGTTTGGAAGTGCTGATTCCCTCTGCCCGCTGAGTGGGATCTATTGAGTGGCCAGCACAGGCGATACATACGCCTGGCGCAATAAAAATATTTTCTCCCAGATTCACCGGCGACGTATCTAAAATCACACAGTTATAGTTGATTACCGCCAAACCATGAATAAAAATATTGAAGCCATAGTCGCACCGGAAAGAAGGTTCTATAAATGTCAGATCAGTACATTTGCCCAATAATTTCTGCAAAATTTCCTTTCGTTTCTCTGTCTCAAATGGTCCGGTCTGATTATATTCCCAGCACAATTTTTGTGCATTTCTTTTCAATTCTGGAGGTACATGCAAATTGTTGCTGTTATAGCCCTCCTGTCCTCTGATTACGTTCTCCACATCCAAGTATCTGGAACTCATCTGTTCTATCCTCTATTTTGTCTATTTGATGTAATGCTTCGTTGTATTTTGAAATTCTTTTCCAAAATAACGAAGGTACAAACAAAAAACCGCCGTACTGCAAGATTCTCAATAAATCTCAAAGTTATAAAACACCATGCAATCCAACTATTGCCACTTCTGGTCTGTTGTGAAATCTCACCGGAATAATACTGTTTCCAATTCCTCTGCTGACAATCATAATCCTGCCATTCTCAGAATATTTTCCGGCATCATATTTAGGGAACATCCCCTGATTTGGAGCTATCACTCCACCAACAAATGGCAGCCGAAACTGCCCGCCATGCGTGTGTCCGCTTACTGTCAAATCCACATTTTCCGACACATATATATGAAAAAATTCCGGTCTGTGGGACAGCAGTATACAATAATCCTCTGTCAGATTCATCTCTTGAAGTCTGGTTTTTAATCTGTTTTCCTGTACAGACAAATCCCCTCCAGCAAAATACGGATCATCCAGACCTGCAATCTGTATCGTTTCTCCATTCTTTATGACTTTTACTGCCCTGTCATGAAGAATATTCACACCTATATCCAGCAATTTTTCTTCTAATTCCTGATACTGTTCGCCAATCCACGCTTCATGATTTCCCGTCACATAATAACAGGGAGCAAGCTCGACGAGCTGTTTTGTCAGCGTTTTTGCTGCTTCCATATCAGTTTTATTTGCATCCACCAAATCTCCTATTATGGCAATCATATCCGGATTTTCCTTTTGAATCACAGATATCAGGATCCTGTTGTTTTCCCCATACTCTGCATTATGCACATCAGAAACAACGGCAATTTTGTAGTTATCAAACGCCTCTGGCAGCTTATCGCTTGAAACAATATAGTTTGTAACGCCGACTGTTCTATTTCCCCAAACCATCCATATGAGCAGTAAGGCTGCGATTCCTGCCATAACCCATCTTCCATGTTTTCCTCTCACACAGATTCCTCCACAACTCGTGCAAATATATTTTGCATTCAAAACGATTTGTCTTTTGTATTTTGCTTATGATACCACCATCTATATATAGAAAGACAAACAACTAACGCTATGGTACAAATATAAAACGACCATTCATATGATTTTAAAATCAAAAGGGCTATCACATATACCATAATCAATACCAATTTAACTTCTTTATTCTTCTTTTCCAAAAATCTTACTGTCATACTGCCTCCTTGGAATTTCCTGATAGTTGAGTTCTCTTCTCTCGTTACAAAAACTCAGTCTGCTCTTTCAAAGCAGTTCCGTAATATCCAAGCGTTTCCCTGTCAAAGCACACCATCCGCACCTCTATATCCGGATGAGCTTCCAAAAACTCCAGAATGGTTCTTACTGCAATTCTGGACGCTTTCTCCAAAGGGAAACGGTAAATCCCTGTACTGATGGACGGAAACGCCACGCTTTGGCAGTCGTTCTCCGCCGCAAGTCTCAGACAGTTTTCGTAGCAGTTTCTCAAAAGCCGTTCCTCGTCCCTGGTTCCGCCGTTCCAAATCGGCCCAGGTGTGTGAATTACATACTTTGCTGGAAGCCGATAACCCTTTGTGATTTTCGCCTGTCCCGTTTTACATCCGTGGATCGTCCGGCACTCCGCAAGGAGCTCCGGCCCCGCTGCCCGGTGAATGGCGCCATCCACGCCGCCTCCGCCCAGAAGGCTTGTGTTTGCAGCGTTCACAATGGCGTCCACTGTCTCTTTTGTAATATCACCTAAAACGATCCTGAACATTTTGTCACCTTCCTTGTTAATGTTAAGACCTAATCTGTTCAGTCTCAGTCTTCCAGTTTCTCCCCCGTTTTCCTTCAGTATAACTTTCCGCAAAGCACTCACATAAGATACAACCATTTCTTCGCTAATAGGCATTTCCTCGTTTGCGGCAATATCCTGTTTTTTTCATTCAGCCCCCTACTTTCCTGTTGCCTATATTATACCAAATGCCGATAAATTTTACGATGGTTTTCCGATGAATGGCGAAACGCTCTTCCTCTTTCTTCGAAACCGGAACAGCTATCCACAATGGCTACTGTGGTTTGTTCAAGTTTCCCCCTGCAACAAACTTCACGAAACTTTCATACTGGCTTTTCGCCAGTTCCGACTCCTTTCCTTTTTTCGATGCCTATGGTAAAATCAAACCATACATTTTTTGATTGATGTCACTCGAATACCTGTGATTTTACAGGGGAATTATAGATTAAGATTATGGCAAGTAGCGCCCCCGTTGCTTGCACAGGGAATATAAAAATTTAACAATTAAAAACATTGATTTTTTACTGTAACTTGCATATAATAAAGACACAGATGGAAATATCTGTGTAGCGGTTAGAGCGTCCAGTTAAAATGCTCGTTTAAAAGCGGTTAGATTGTCCAATTAAAACAATCGGTTAACAGCAGTGGGTGGAGTAATCCACCCGCTTTTTTATGTCATAGAAAAGTGCGTCCTATGACATAAAAACGCTCCGCGAGGATCGCTATGCGGCGGCAGAGAATTTTGTCGCAGAAGCGACCCGCCGCAGGCGGAGAAGCTCGCGAGCGAGCTTCTTTTTTACTTTCAGGAGGATCTATGGATTGGTACGTTATCGATAAAAAATACATCAATTACCTGACGCAGTTTGATTCCCATGTCGGATATGTGGAATATGGGGAACGTTTGAAACTCCATGTGGGAATTCTTCTTACTATCGGAGATTTCCACTACTATGTCCCTATTTCCTCTGCAAAACACCAGAAGATGTCCAACAGTCTGGACTTCCACAAGCTCCAGGACGAATCCACAGGATATTATAGCTTTGCGTTAAGTTTCTAATTTGGATTTTGAAGGTGTTTTTGAAGATGCTTATTTCATATACGAATATCGCTTAACAACTATTGTTCATTTATATTAACATCCTTAACGACAGATTACATCTAAAACAGGCGGTTCAAAACCGCCTGTTTTTACATTTCGCAATCCTGATTATGGTCAAAGTCTTACTTTATCCGAAAACCTACTTTTTAAAATCACTCCATTTTGGATATTTCAAAAATAGTGGAACGTTTTGGGTTACAAGAATTCCAAAAACCGTTATCCGCAAAATGGGTTAATGTCAGTGAAATGCATTTTGGATATGTTTCCCCAAAATATCCAAAATGGAAAATGTATATCTTTATACAAAAATTACTCTCTTGTTTGTAGATATAAAGTACATGCAGCCGGTCACGGAATTTCCTGTGGCTGACCTCACATTTTGATTTAAGGGGGGAACGGGTACGGAAAACTTAAAATTTTAGCATCCGTTGGTTCAATGGGGCTCCATCAATATGGTGGAGCCATTTTTACATCTAGCGCAGCAGCCTCTTCAGACCGTACGGATGGAAATGGGATAACATTCTTTGGAAGATGCTGTTTTGCTTCCCAGAGTGTCAGTTTCTGCTGCATATTCATCCAGCTTTCCGGCGATGTGTTCGTCGCTTTTGCAATGCGAATTGCCATATCAGGACTTAACATCGCTTTTTCATTCACAAATTCTGATAATGCTTTCCGGCTTACACCAAGCATTCTGGCTGCATCGGTAATGGTAAGCCCCAGTGGTTTTATAACATCTTCCAAGAGGACAACTCCCGGATGAGTTGGTTTTCTGCTTATCATACATGTTCCTCCTTCTAATGATAGTCCTGGTAATCCACGAGATGCGCATCCTGTCCTTCGAAATAAAATGTTAATCGCCAATTGCCATTAACAGTAACAGACCACATGTCCTGTTTGTCTCCTTTCAGCGGATGTAGCCGGTATCCCGGTAAATTCATATCCTGTGGACTGATACTTGCATCAAGACGATCAAGCATTCTGCCTAATTTTGGCGCATGCTCTGGCTGGATTCCTTTCTTGGAACCGTTCTCAAAAAATTCCTTCAATCCCTTGTGTGCAAATGATCTTATCATATTTATATTATACCGTGCAACGTGACAGGTGTCAATTATGAAATTCCAAGCAGAAAACCCCGGCCGTTCCCGTTGTTGCAACGAAGTAAGTATAAATTTATAACCATCGTTTTGTAATTTCCATCTGTATGTTCGATGACATATTCGCACATATCTGTAAAAGAGTAATGACCTGACCACCAATAATCTTTTAATTTGCTTACAGAAAATTGTTTCCGCAATTTCGCAAGCTCGTTCTCGTAGTCCTGCATTTTTTCTGTTTGTCCTGCGTACCTGCACATTGTTTTTAAATTTTTATATCTTTGCACATTATAATCAGCATAATATTTCTCTACCATTCTGTCTCTATCAACACCTTCACACTGTGCTTCAAATACAGAGATAATAATGAACTGTTCAAACAAATTACGGGCCAGGCCAAGGGCTCCATCCGGAAAACCATTTTTACATAATAAAATCAATTCACGGAGAGTCAAAAGACTTTTCCCGTGCAGTTTAAAACAAGATTCATATACGATTCTTCCTGCTTATAATGGCCATGATTTATCTTATCCGATATCTCGTCTTCTATTAAATCTAAACACTCTTCTAATTCATCTATGCGGAATTTTAATATAATAATCCTCTTGTGTCATCTGATCTCCTTATGATTTCATTCAATTCTATTATCGTCAGACTCTAAATCAAAGTTTCTGTAATGCCACATACGCTTCCTGCAATGCTTCATGGAATTTTGATTCTTTTATTTCCGAAGTCAGACCAGGCTCATCAATATAAAATAAACAGGCTTCCGGTACTGTATCCATAAAGCACTTGTGAAACAGCGGATTTTCATAAGTATTTGCGTATTCCGTATAAAAGGGTTCTGCTTGATCGTAATATTCTTCTTTCGTGATTCTTCCGTCCAGATAGTCCTTCATTTGATCTAACAAAACCGCTCTAAACTCCATGTCGCTCATGCTCATTTGTCCACTCCCATTTTATATGTTAAAAATTACGGATTCCTGACAGGATTGTATCACAACTATAATCCCATGTTCAACTGATCCGACAAATCGAACACCTTAAAATCCCATACTACTATTCCCATTACGCCATCATCTTTTTATAGATTTCTTCCACATCATAGTCTGGAGCAAACGATTTTGCCACATCCATGATTCTCTGCACCTTTCCCACATCATCTTCCTCCAGCTCATTTGCAATCGTGACTGCATCCTTGCCTTTTAATGCCTTTTTACATACCTTCCCGATCAGCCAGGTCAGCGATGCATACGCAAATCGTTCTTCCCTGACCTGTGCCCTGAAATCTTCCTCTGCCCATCTTAACTTTTCTTCCAAAGTAGCCATATTGTCTCTCTTTTACTCTTCTTCTGATTTTTTCATCGAACGATGAGCGTAAATATGAGGTGGTAGCAATGCAGGCTGACATAAACAGGTTCTGAGTATATTTCAGAATACTGAGTATAGAAAAGAAATGTCCGGAATAAAATAAAATTATCAAGGAAACAGGCGTTTTCCGGATTTTTGGCTTTTTCCATTATAAAAGAAACAAGCGGCTGTTTGAAAACACTTTTCCCATTTTTCGTACCTGCTGCTGCACAATATATTTTTTCTGTAAAAAAGAAAAAAGCCACAGCCAGTCAGGGGTTACCGACTGCCCGTGGTCTTTTCTGCTTTGTTATGACATGTGTGTTTTCGCTCTTTGTTTCCGATTGAAATGGGAATTAACAAATTGCCTTTCCAATCTTACGCCTCGTCAATCGCCTTTCCAATATCGTGACGCATATATTTATTATCAAACTGCACCCACTCCGTTGCCTGATATGCATTGGCGCGGGCTTCTTTTAAGGTTGCGCCGGTTGCCGTAACCCCCAGCACTCTTCCGCCGTTGGTAACAACGCGGCCTTCACTGTCAAATTTGCTTCCGGCGTGGAATACATAGTATCCGTCTGCAGACTGAAAACGCTCCAGTCCGGTAATCGGAAAGCCCTTCTCGTAATGCTCTGGATAGCCGTCTGATGCCAGAACCACGCAGACCGCAGCATTATCCTCAAATTCCAGATCAATCTGATCCAGAGTGCCGTCAATGCAGGCGTCAAACAAATCCACCAGATCATTTTTCATTCTTGGCAGAACCACCTGTGTTTCCGGATCTCCAAAACGGGCATTATACTCCAGCACCTTGGGACCATCTTCTGTCAGCATCAGGCCAAAGAAAATAATTCCTTTAAATTCTCTTCCCTCTGCCCGCATGGCATCCACAGTGGGCTGATAAATCTTTTCTTTACAGAAAGCATCTACCTCAGCCGTATAGAAGGGACTGGGAGAAAAGGTTCCCATTCCGCCGGTATTCAGCCCCTGATCTCCGTCCTTGGCCCGCTTGTGATCCTGGGCAGAGGTCATGATTTTAATAGTTTTTCCGTCTACAAAGGACAGAACAGATACCTCGCGGCCTGTCATGAATTCTTCAATAACAATCTCATCTCCTGCAGAACCAAACTGCTTGTCCAGCATCAAGGTTTTCACACCTTCCTTCGCTTCCTCCAGGTTCCTGCAAATCAGAACGCCTTTTCCCAGGGCAAGACCGTCTGCCTTCAGTACAATCGGCATTTTTGCTGTTTCCAGATAAGCGATAGCCTCCTCCGGATCGGAAAAGGTCTCGTAAGCAGCTGTGGGGATGTTGTATTTTTTCATTAAATCCTTGGAAAATGCCTTGGAGCCCTCCAGAATCGCCGCATTGGCTCTGGGGCCAAAGGCACGCAGTCCTGCTGCCTCAAAAGCATCCACAGCTCCTGCTGCCAGGGGATCATCAGGCGCCACAACGGTCATGTCAATCTCATGCTCCTTCGCAAATTCCACCAGCTTATCAAACTCCATAACACCAATATTGACACACTCAGCCACCTCTGCAATTCCTGCATTTCCCGGTGCACAATACAACTTCTCTACCTTTGGGCTCTGCGCCAGCTTCCATGCAATGGCGTGTTCTCTTCCGCCGCCTCCAACAATCAGAATCTTCATAAAAGCCTGTCCTCCTTTATTTTAAGCATCAATCTTAAAACACCAAAGACAGACCGGTATTCCTCCGGCCTGCCCTGTTTTTCTTTATACCATACCATTGGCAATCATATCAATGGCCTTTGGCAGAATCACCCACTCTGCCTGCTCCATCACTCTGCGCTGTAAAAGCTCCGGCGTATCGTTTTCCTGCACCTCCACTGCTTTCTGCAGAATAATGGGGCCGGTATCCATTCCGCCGTCCACATAGTGAACCGTTGCCCCTGTCACCTTGACACCACGGGCCAGAGCTGCCTCATGTACCTTCAGCCCATAATAACCCACTCCGCAGAAGGAAGGAATCAAAGATGGATGAATATTGATAATCCGATGCTCATATTTTTCAACCATCGCCTCTGGGATCTTTACCAGAAAGCCGGCCAGCACAATCAGATCCAGATGGTATTCATCTACCTTTTCCAGAAATGCCCGGTTGAAATCATCTCTTGTTTCATAGTCCTTCGGTGACATGCAGACAGCCTCAATTCCATGATTTTTCGCCCGCTCCAGTGCATAGGCGCCGGGATTGTTGCTGATCACAACTTCAATCTCCGCATTGGTAATTCTGCCTTCCTCAACAGCATCCAGAATCGCCTGCAGATTGGTGCCTCCTCCAGAAACCATGACACCGACTCTTAGCATAAGGTCACCCCTTTTTCTCCTGCTTCAATAGAACCAACCACATAGGGAACATCTCCTGTTTTCCGGATTGCCTCCATAGCTGCATCCACCTGAGACGGATCGACTGCTACAATCATGCCAAGTCCCATATTAAAGGTGTTGTACATCATTTCTTCAGCAATCTCTCCTTTTTCTGCCAGCAGCTTAAAGATCGGCGGTACCTGGTAACTGTCCTTTTTGATCACTGCATGGGTTCCTTCTTTCAGCATACGGGGAACGTTCTCATAAAATCCGCCGCCGGTAATATGGCTGCAGGCCTTTACCTGAACGCCTGCTTCTTTCAGACTCTTCAGTGCTTTTACATAGATTCTGGTAGGTGCCAGAAGTGCCTCGCCCAGAGTTTTGCCCAGAACATCATAGTAGGTATCCAATCCTTCTTTTGTCAGTTCCTTTTCAAATACCTTGCGCACCAGAGAAAAGCCGTTGGAATGAACACCTGTAGATGCCATACCGATCAGCACGTCGCCTGCCTGCAGATGTTCTCCGGTAATCATATCTTTTTTGTCGCAGACACCAACTGCAAATCCTGCCAGATCATAATCCTCCTCCGGCATCAGTCCCGGATGCTCTGCTGTCTCTCCGCCAATCAAAGCAGCCTCAGACTGAAGACAGCCCTCTGCCACACCTTTTACAATCGAAGCAATCTTTTCGGGATAATTCTTTCCGCAGGCAATATAATCCAGGAAAAACAGCGGCTCGCCGCCTGCACATGCAATATCGTTGACGCACATCGCTACAGCGTCAATACCAATGGTGTCATGCTGATCCATAATAATAGCCAGCTTCACCTTGGTTCCGCAGCCGTCTGTTCCGGAGAGAAGCACCGGCTCCTCCATCTCTTTGATCTTTGCCAGGGAAAATGCTCCGGAAAAACCGCCCAGGCCTCCCAGAACTTCCTCACGCATGGTCTTTTTTACATGCTCCTTCATCAGTTCCACTGACTTGTAACCAGCTTCAATATCCACTCCGGCTTTCTTGTAATCCATGATTCATCCTCCGATCTTATTCTGCTGTTTCTATGTATTTTATTTCCAGTTCTTATCAACCGCTTCTACATCTGTGCCAGATACTCCTTGTATCCCACACTCTCCAACTTTTCTGCCTTTTTTACTACATCATTTTTCAGAGCTTCGGAATAATCCTTTACTTTCTGCAGCAGTTCTTCATCAGAAACAGCCAGAATCTTTGCTGCCAGAATTCCTGCATTGGCGCCTCCATTGATTGCTACCGTTGCTACCGGAATACCAGACGGCATCTGTACAATGGAATACAGGGAATCTACACCGCCCAGATCAGAGGTCTTCATGGGAATTCCAATGACCGGCATAGAGAACAGAGCTGCGCACATACCTGGAAGGTGAGCTGCCTTTCCTGCTCCTGCAATGATCACACGAATCCCTCTTTCTTCTGCAGATTTTGCCCACTGGAAGAAAATATCCGGCTCTCTGTGAGCGGAGATAATCGTCATTTCATAATCAATTCCAAGCTTATCAAGGATCTCAGCAGCCTTTGCCATAATCGGCATATCTGAGTCGCTTCCCATTACAATTCCTACTTTCGCCATTGTTAGTTCTCCTTTTATCTTCATTAGAAATTCTTATAAATAGCATCTTTATATAAACCTGTTCTTATCAGTATGATACTAGATTTTTTTACTAACGTCAATAGAAATCTGTACAGGATCCAAAAGACAGCCCGACTTCTGTCTCCCCTATAGATTCAGAAACCCGACTGCCCTGAAAAATCCGGCTTTTTTTATGATTTTTTCTCTTTTTATCTGTTAAAGTAATCATTATTTTCTAATGTAAAGAGTTCCTTCCATAATTCTTCTCGCTGTTCTCTGAACACCTACACTGGGCAGATTAAGAACTCCGTCCTCCTCTTTTACCTCCGGCACCATAGTCATAATACCGCTGGGATGGCCAATCCGCACATGGTTCACCGGTTCCATGGAATGCATCATCTGCTGTACCACAGAACCCTTCAGTGCAGCCGCTACACTGATAGCGCTGGCCGATGTCAGCGGACATGCCAATATCCCTGGCACGTACAAGAACCATGGGATTGGATACGTCAAGAATTGTTGTCTCCAGCTTTCCAAAACCGGGAATATCAAGAACATCCAGGCACCTTCCTGTGGGAAGAAGACAGCCTGTCTTTGCGCCTGCAGGATTTAAAAATTTCACATTCAGCTCCGCAGCCGTTCCGTCCACACCGGCAATGGCGCAGCTTCCCTCCTGAGCAAAGGTTTTTGTTTCCGGATCAATAGGAACTGTCACATCAATATATTTTCCTGTGTTGCGATTTAACATATGAACGCAGGTCACCGGCTCCACAACATCCACCATTCCCTCTTCTACTGCATAAGGGCCTACGGCGGCTGTCATATTTCCACAGTTGGGCTTATAATCTACCTGGCTTTTCCACACAATTACAATTTTATTGTTAGAGGAAACCGTTCCCCCCAGACCGTCAATCTGCTTGGGATCCGGATCCCCCATGGCCTGCAGAAAAATGCTGTCCCATTCATCTCTGTTTTCTGGCAGATCCTCTTTATGAAACATACATCCTTTGCTGGTGCCGCCTCTCATAAAAACCGTATGAAATTTCCTCATAGCCTCTCTCTTCTCCTTTCTTGCCGGATGCTTTTGTTCTGAGCTTATATTTCCAGCTCTTCTCTTTCCACATCCTTCTTTTCCGGTTTGTTCCTTTTGCCTTCCCTTTTCAGCCCCTCGATAGTTTCCAGCAGATAGTCTGTAAATTCCTCTGCCGTTGCCCCGTCTGTATCCGTAGTAATCACACATTTACGCTCTGTAATTGTACAGATATCAAGAGCCCTGTCCAGAAGCTCTTTCCGATCCCCATATCCAATATGAGCCATCAGCATTCCTGCCGCCCGAATCAGAGAACAGGGATCTGCGTAATTTCCCCGTCCATGATTGATTAAAAATGGCGCTGTTCCATGAATTGCCTCAAACATGGCGTAGTGATTTCCAATATTGGAGGAGGATGCTGTTCCCAATCCTCCCTGGTGCTCTGCCGCTACATCTGTTACAATATCTCCATAAAGATTAGGCAGGACAATCACTTCGATTCCCCTGTTGAATTCCGGATCCAGCATTTTTGCGCACATAGCATCTACCAGCCGCTCCTGAATCTCGATCTCCGGATATTCTTCTCCCACTCTCCGTACAGCTTCAATAAAGTTTCCATCCGCCAGCTTTACAATATTAGCCTTGGTTACAATCGTCACATTCTTTTTCCCATTTTTTCTCGCGTACTCAAAAGCAGCCCGGGCAATCCGCTCGCTTCCCTGTCTGGTCTGTACCTTAAAGTCAACGGCCAGATCCTCGTTTACCTGGATTCCCTTATTTCCCCAGATATATTCTCCTTCAATGTTCTCTCTGAAAAATGTCCAGTCAATATTCTTATCCGGAATCCGAATGGGACGGACTGCAGCAAACAGCTCCAGCCCCCGGCGCAGCAGACTGTTGGCTGAAACCATATTTGGCCAGGGCTCTCCTGCCCGTGGAGTGACCATTGGCCCCTTAATCAAAACATTGCATTTCTTAATGTCCTCAAACACCTCATCCGGAAGACTTTGCAGCTTTGCTGCCCGGTTTTCAATGGTCATTCCTTCAATCTCACGAATCTCCACACGGCCCTGTTTCAACTCCGGCGCCAAAAGCTCTCTCAGAACCCGCAGTGCCTGCTTCATAATAATCGGACCAATCCCATCACCGGGAAGAACTCCAATCACGATCGTTTCCAGCCTGGAAAAATCAACAGCTTCTCTGTCCTTCTTCATTTTCTCAATCCGCTGAAATTCTGATTCAATCAGCTTTCCAAACTGTTCCTGCGCCGCCTTAATTTCCTCCATGATTCTTCTCCTTTCGTAAACAGATTCCTTCTGATTTTTATTATACTTCTCGAAAGGTTATAAGTAAAATATATGATTATGTATAGTTTCTATATAGTTTATTTTATAGTTTGACTGCACATAAAAAACACCCGCAATATTGCCACATCACTCCTCAGCAATATACGGGTGTCTTCAAAATAGCTTTGAGCCTTAAGAATACCCTTCACTCACGCTCTACGCCACTTTTTCCGTTTTCGTTTTTCTTCATACATATTTTGGTCTGCCAGATGCATCAGCACATGATAATCCCTGTCATCGTCTGGATAAAACGCATATCCCATGGAAAACTCAAGGGTAACAGGAACGTTTTCTGATTCTCCAAGAAAGCATTCTCCCCGGCGCTCCCTCAGCTTCTCAATATCCTGTTCCAAATCAATTTTCGCCGAATATCCATACAAAAACAGTATAAATTCATCTCCGCCCAGGCGCGCACTGAGCTTCCTTCCCCTTGTTCTTTCATCTAAGGCTGAAGCAATCCGTTTCAGATAATCATCGCCAATATGGTGTCCGTAAATATCATTAACCAGCTTCAGTCCATCCGCATCCAGCATAATCATAGCGGCATGTTTCAGCTGCTCCTGACAAGTAAAGAGAGACTCCAGCCCATCGTGAAAGCCCTTCCTGTTCAAAAGACCAGTCAGGCTGTCTCTGACATTTTCCTCCTTCAGCTGGTTCATCTCCTTCCACCAGGCAGTCGCATCTGTCACGTAATACGTAACGCTTTGATCATCCTCTGTGATCTCCATGCGCAGATACATCGTTTCCCTGCTTCTGTCATACTGGAAAATAGCATTTTCAGCATCTGCCTCATGTCTGCTGATCTCCTTTAAAATACTTCTTATCCTGTCTTCCAGAGCCTTCTCCTGCCCCGTATCCTCGCTGGAAATCCCAAGAATTTCAATCAACCGCTCGCTGAAAAAAACTCTCTTATAAAAATAATTTTCCTCATAAATTCCAATGGGGAACCGCCCCTTATCAATCACGGTGGAAAATTTATCCCAGCTCAAACGTAAACTCTTCATCAGCTGATTGATCCGGGCAATCAACTCATCAAATTCCTGAATATCCGTCTGGATTGTCAGATTCTCCAGATTGCCCTCCTCAATCTTTTCCAGCTCCTGAACAACGCTGTCTATATTGTCTGACAGTCGTTTATTCACATACCAGATAATTGCTGCGATCATGGAACTTCCCACTGCAAGCACATAGATCAGCACCAACACAGAAGATACCACAAAGTTCTTCATCATATATCTGGAACGAAAGGTTCTTGCCAGAATATAATCCTCGTAGGCTCTTACATACACACAGTACTTTTTTCCGCCAAACCTGTAGTGATACACAGACAGATTTTTCCCTGATTTTATTTTATCCAAAGCCTCACTTACATCTCTTCCAATCAGCTCGTCTGCCGTAGCTGCCACAATCGTTTCACTCTGAGCGTCAATGATAAGAAAATCTCCATAATTAACAGAAGGCATATTGGCAATCATTCCGCTGAGACTCTTTTTTTCCATTTCCTCAAAAACCCGCCTTGGTTCCATTCCAATCTGGATAATACCGCTTCCGTCCGCCATCCAGACTGCCGCATACTGCATCTGCTTTCCCTCACCCGTATTTGGCGTAATGTCCTGACACAGCTTCAGTGAAGGATCCTGGAGCATTGGCAGGAAAAATGACATCTGCTCACCGGAATCAAAGGAAAGTCCGTAATATTCTGGATGGGTTCCGCCACAAATTTTCCCTTCTCTGGAAAAGTAATGAAGCTCGTCCACATCCAACTTTTTTGCCAGTTCTCTGGTCCGCTCCAGACTGTCCTTTACTTCAGGATTGTACTGCACAAAATAAGCTGCCATATCTGCTGCTCGGATACACCTCTCAGAAAAGTCATTCTTGACTTCCTCCATATCCTTTTCATTGGTCTCAATCAACAGACCTACCTGACGAAACATTTCATTGGCAGATGCCTTCTGATTCTCGTGATGGATATACATCTGAAATCCAATATTAGCAGGGAGAATCAGAAGAATCATGCATAGAATCATGTACTTTGCCAGTCTTGGCAATGCTTCTCTGATACTGTTATTTTTCATATTGCTCTCTCCATGCCTCAAATTCATCTGCTGATATCGGTCTGGAATATACATATCCCTGTATCAAGTCGCAGTCCATCTCTCTCAGTGCATGAACCTGCTCCATATTTTCAATCCCCTCTGCCACCACATTCATGTGAAGGCTGTGAGCCAGCTGGATCACATTGCAGACAATATTTCTGGAACGCTTGCTTTCATTCAGGAAGAAGGTTCTGTCCAGCTTCAGCGTATCCACCTCCAGGGCCTTTAACAGCGACAGGGACGAATAGGCAAATCCGAAATCATCCAGAGCCACAGCTATGCCTATCCTGCGGAATCCGTCCAGTACCTGCTTTACAAATTCAAACTGATGCGATTCCAACAGCGCTGTCTCTGTCAGTTCAATTTCCAGAACTCCATCGGGAATCTGATAGCGCTCTTTGATTTCCTGATACTGTTTCCAGACATCACTGCCTGCATTCCTGATATGGAACCGGGAAAGGTTCACCGAAATATGGGTAACGGTTTTTCCCTGGCTGATCCAGGACTGTATCAGCCTGCAGATCTCTTCAAAAATATAAAGATCCAAACTGCAGATTTTTCCATTTCTCTCCAGAACGGGAATAAAATCAGAAGGATAAATCATGCCTTCCCTGGGATGAATCCACCGAACCAGCGCCTCTGCCTCACAGCATTTCTCCTTACCGGCAGATACCTTGGGCTGGAGATATGCATAGAAGTCATGATTTCTCAGAGATTCGTCAAACAGAGCGTTCAAATGGTTTTCTCTGCTGATCTGTTCCGCAATCGCTCCCTGATAAAAGCTGCAGATATGCTTTTCTTCCCCCAGTCTGCTGGCATGCATTGCCTTATTCATGGCCTGACTGATCTCGTTATCATCCTCCATCCTGTAGGCTCCTACAGAAAATTCCAGGCTGTATTTTCCAAAGCGGTTTCGTATTCTGTTATTGATGTCCGCTTCCACTCTGCGAATCCGCTCCTCAATTTCACAATCCGTCGCTTCATCCAGCAGCAAAAAGAAATGATCCATGCTGCTTCGCGCTGCCAGTTCCTGAGGCTTCACCATTTTCTGGAGTTCCTTATAAATAAAAATCAGCGTTTTATTTCCGTCCTCCTCGCCCCAGCTTTCGTTAATATACCGGAAATTCTTCACATTCAGATAAACCACAGAATAAGCGCTCTCTTTTTCCTTTTCCAGAAGCTCCCCTGCTGCTCTTAAAAAGCCTTCCCGGTTAAAACCGTCTGTCAGAGAATCCGTATGCAGCATCCGCTCGCTGATTCTGTTGGCCCGGATCTGGCTGTAAATAACAATTCCAAATACCACTGACAGAATCAATGCAAACAGAAAATATAATTTCACCTCTGTCTGCACCTGATTCATCAGAAAATCCGACGGAATCATGGCAACCTGTGTCCATCCTGATTCCCCCAGACGGCATACAGCTACATGAATGCGACTTCCCGAAGGCAGCTTCTCTTCATAAACCGTCTGACTGCATGTCCCCCTGTTTTTCAGCTGTTCCAGCACATAGGAGATTTCCTCGTCTTTAGAAGAAACACCGGAGCCTGCATTAAGGGTAATGACCTCCTGATTTTTTTCATTCATCAGGATGCTGACTGCATACTCCTGATAATCTGCCAGATTAGAAAGTGTCTTCAGCTCCTCATAGTACTGGCTCCCCACAACAACACGCCTGCTCCCTGACTCTCCCGGAATTGGCGCAGAAAACAAAATCCGATCATTTTTTATATAAGATATCTCAGGATTTTTCCAAATCTGCGGATTTTCCTCCATCCACTGTTCAAAAGCAGCCGTCTCTCCTGATTCCGGAAAGGTAGTTCCATCCTCATAAAGAATCACCACATCTGCCAGCTGAAAGGCATTCTGCTTTCTGTCCAGCAGCTCCTCTGTCAGCAAAAATTCCGGCATCCGGCTGAGAGCATCCGCAAATTCCGTTACGAACTCCCTTCCAAATCTCAGACGCTCCAGAATATGCGCGGACAACTGTTCATTGCTTTCCCTGATATATTCTTTTCCGATGCGGCTGACCTTTCTTTCAAACAACACGGTATTTCCTACAAATCCAAAAAGAAGCAGCACTGCACAAACCGCCATCCACAGAACAAATACAACCCTTATTTTTTTTCCTTCTGTACTCTACTCATCATTTCCCCTGTTAAAAGCAGACTCAAACAGCTTCGGCCACTTACTCGCCTAATTCCTTATTTAATGCTTCCGTTCCCTCAACTGCAAATTTTCCATTCCGAATTACTGCCAGCGTCTTCCCATCTCTGCAGACAGCAGTGATATCTCCCAGCTCAGAATAGGGAATCGTAATATCCGTATGGCATCCATAATATGCCTTGGAGGGATCCTCTTTTCGCATCAGCGATACCTCATTATCCCGCGCAATGATTTCCTTTCCGTCTGGATTGTACACAGCCGAATCCTCGCTCCAGCTGTAACAGGTATCTCCCACTGCAAAGTGGGGGCCCATTTTCTCTGCAATCAGAATCGGAAGCTTTTCCACAATTCCGAACCGTCTGGCCATAGCATAAGCTGCCGTATTCGTTCCAATGGCAAATTCGCCCATTGCCAGCGTGTCATGATTCTTCATAATCTGCTGGCGAATCAGATCCTTTCCTTCCTGGGGATTTTCAAAATTGTCACAGGAATATTCGGTAATTTTTCCTTCTTCAAATCGCATTCTGAGATTCTTAAACTGGAATTCTCCAATATATACATTTTCCACATGAAGAAGTCCCTCTGTTCCTGCCAGAACCGGAGAAGTAAATACTTCCCCTACCGGAATATTCACATCAGCCACACAGTTTTCAAAATTCGTCTGTTTCTGAGGCTCCGTCAGAAGATGAAGAGAAATTTTCAGGTTTGTTTCATTTGCTCCCCTTCCGCTAACGGTCACATACTCCGCCTGATCCAAAACATCGATCAGCTTCTGCTGTACATCCTTATACCATTCATAATCCAGAGTATTGATTCGGATCGTTTCAGAAAAGATCTCCTGGAAATCCTCTCCAATCGCCGGAACAGGAAAGGCAATAATCGTAAAGCTGGTCTCATCTCCAGGAATATACTGATTTACAATGGGCATGGACTCATTGGAATAGGCAATGGTCAGCTCCTGCTGCTTTTCACTTAAAACATAGGCAGCCTCCTTATTCACCGGCTGAAAGCCCTCCTCTCCGAAGGTTTCCACCACAGCTGGGCCTGCATACCAGGATGCCTCTTTTTTATATGTCTCGTAGGCAGTCCTCAGCACAGCCAGCTTTCTCTCCTTAAATGCCTTATCAAAAAAGATAGCCTGATCATATCGGTGATCGTAATCAAACTGGCTGTTGGGAGAGGTACCGTGATAACCGATTCTCCGTCCCGGGGTCTTTGTCACCAGCCATACAGGCGCTCTGTAAATCACCGGCTTTAATCCCATAGCCTCAAACTGCAGGATCGCAGCCCGAATCATCCGTTCAAAGCCCAGCTCATAGCGAATTCCCACCGTCTTTTTGGAAGAAAGCTCCCTTCCGGTCACCTCAAAGCCCTTCCGGTATCCTTCTGTATAAGCATAAGCCATCCGATCAATAGTCTCCTGAGGAAGACTATTTAAAAATTCTGCTACCTGAAGCTCAGTTTCTGAAATGTATTCTCCAAAGCTGTACAGATATCGCAGATCCGACAGATCGCTGTCCATAATCCGATCCCTTGCAAAGGTCAGCTCCGGATCCAGCTGCTCTCTGATACGGTAGGTAAGGGTTACGTCTGTATAATCGCTGAAGAACCAGTACAGAACATCCTTCACATTCCGGATATCCGGAAGCCCTGAAGGATTATGCCCTGCTGCATCGGCAAATTCCCCGTAAAGCTCCAGCAGGGTTTCAAACAGAATGGTAATATCTGTCAGTCTGCACTCATAGGCAAACACAATCGCACCTCTAAACTGCGCATAAAATGCAGACAAAAGAGGCCCCCAGTCTTCTCCCAGCTTTTCTGCCGCATACTCCGGATTGCCGTAGCTTTCCCCGTAATGCTCCGGAAGAATATCCCGGTACAGACTGTCGTTCAACTCCTTTAATTCCTCCAGAGACAGACTCTCCAGCTCATCCCTCAGCTGTCTTCTTGCCAGTTCCTCAATCTGCCCTGCAAAACGGCTCATCTCTGTAAAATAACTGCGAAACGGCTCCGGAATTCTGTTTTCTCCGGGAATCTCCTGAATCCGGTCAGATGCCAAATCATACCGCTCCGTAATCTGCGTATTTTCCTCATTCCATAATTCCTGATAATTCATTCTGTCTTCCTTTCCTGGGAGCACCAGGGCTCCTCATCCCTGCATTCCCATTTCTTTCTGCCTGTCAAAGCTTTTTAACGCTCTATGATTCTTCTGTCATCAGCCTGCAATTCCTGCAATCACCAGCACAATCCAGACAATCAGCAAAACTCCGCTGACTCCCAGACCAATTTTAGCAAAAAGATAATTTTTTTCTCTCTCCATAAAGGAGATCAGCCCATAAAAGCCTCCTATAAAGGAAAAAATCAAACTGCTCAGTCCCCAGGCCGCCACATTTAATCCACCATTTCCCTGGTGAGACACGCTGAGTCCCAGGCTGAAGCCGCAGCAGATAAGAGCTGCCGCAGCAAAGCCCACACTAATAAAGCTTTTTCTGGAAAAGGGCTTTTTTATATAGGAAATCTTTTTCTTAACCTTTGGCAACTTTTTTCCTCCTTATGCGCACCTTCTGAATCATGCGGTTTACAAGATATCCCAGACCGCCTCCCAGAGTGTTCAGCAGCAGATCATCTACATCAAAGCTGCCCACTCTCAGAACCAGCTGAAGGGTTTCCACACTAAGACTCAGAAGAAAGCCTAACAGCACGGTATTATACCATTTGCGGGATCTCCGGCTGACAATCGGAAGAAAAAAACCGCAGGGCATAAATGCAATCACATTTCCAAACACATTCAGCAGAAAGGCCCCCATTCCCAACTGCTTTCTGTAAACGTAAAATCTTCGAATCTCTTTAAACAGCTCCAGATTATAGGCATAATCCCTCTGAGAGGCATCACGGCCCAAAGACTCTGAAAATATTAAAAAGTAAACCAGAAGCGCCAGATAGGCAATAAACAGCACCCATCCCAGCTTCTGATTCCTGGTTGTATTCCTTATCATAAAAATCCTCAGCAATCTATCTCTACCCGCCTGAGCGGAATTATTTTCTCATTCAAATTTCTATTATTTATTCCCTTTTTGGAAAAACAGCAGTTTCTGTCCTTTGCAAAACAGAAACTGCTTTTTCTTAAAACGTAATATCGCCTTTGCGTTTCAGTAAAAGTCCGCCGCAGATAATCGAACCGATTCCTACTGTCAGACCGGTAATCAGCACCACGATTCCAATAACAATGCTGAATGCGCCTGTGCGCTGCATGGTTTTATAAACCTTTTCCATCCTGATTCTCCTCACTTAGCCTGCCAAAAAGCGATTTAATTCTCAGCGCCATACTGCTCGTAGTAAGCGTCGATTGCCTCCTTCAGCTTATCATCAATAATAACTCTTCCCTTATAAGGACGGTTATAGAGATGCTCTACCACCTCACCCATGGTTACAATGGCAGTTGTCTTAAATCCGTATTTTTCTTCGATTTCCTTTAATGCAGATTTGGTTCCCTTGCCCCGCTCCATACGATCAACAGAAACAACCAGTCCCATTACGTCAACATCGCCCTGGGCTTTGATAATCGGCAGAGTCTCCTCAATGGAGGTTCCTGCTGTAGTTACATCCTCAATAATTACGACTTTATCTTTATCCTGAATGGGGCTGCCCAGAAGGATTCCCTTATCTCCGTGATCCTTTACCTCTTTCCGGTTGGAGCAATACTTAATATCAGCATCGTAAAATTCACTGATTGCCATAGTGGTTGCTACTGTCAGGGGAATTCCCTTGTAGGCCGGTCCAAACAGAACGTCAAAATCCATACCGAAGGTATTCTGGATAGCCTTTGCGTAATATTCGCCAAGACGGCGCAGCTGGGTTCCTGTGCGGTAAAATCCGGTATTTACGAAAAACGGTGTCTTTCTTCCGCTTTTGGTTACAAAATCACCAAATTTCAGAACCTCACAGTCAATCATAAATTCAATAAATTCTTTCTTATATGCTTCCATAATCTTCTCCTTTTATTTTAGTAACAGTTCAGCCATGCGAAGCTTCAAACAGAAAACACTGTTACTTATTTTACGCAGCCAATCAGCTGATTCACATCATCGATCTGATATTTCTTCATGTAATTTTCAATGCCCTCTGCAATCTCTACTGTCGCATAGGGATTGTAGAAATTGGCAGTTCCCACAGAAACAGCCGTAGCGCCTGCCATAAGAAATTCCAGAGCGTCTTCTGCTGTCGCGATTCCTCCCATTCCGATAATCGGAAGCTTCACTGCATTGGCTACCTGGTATACCATACGCACTGCCACCGGCTTCACGGCAGGACCGGACATACCTCCGGTCTTATTGGCTATAGCAAAGGTTCTCCGGTTAATATCAATCTTCATGCCTGTCAGAGTATTGATCAGAGAGAGCACATCTGCGCCGCCGGCCTCAGCCGCCTTTGCCATCACCGTAATATCTGTCACATTGGGACTCAGCTTCATAATCACCGGCTGCTTTGCGTGACGCTTTACCTCTCTGGTAATGGCCTCTACAGCCTTCGGATCCTGACCAAAGGCAATGCCGCCCTCTTTTACATTGGGACAGGAGATATTGATTTCCAGCATATCCACTGGCTCATCTCCCAGGCGCTCCACAACCTCAATATAGTCCTCTGTGGTTTTTCCGCAGACATTGACAATGATCTTGGTATCATACTGCTTCAAAAAAGGAATATCCCGTTTTACAAATACATCAATTCCCGGATTCTGAAGCCCGATAGCATTCAGCATTCCGCCATGTACCTCTGCAATTCTGGGTGTTGGATTCCCCGGCCAGGGCACATTGGCTACCCCCTTGGTTACCACTGCGCCAAGGCGGTTTAAATCTACAAACTCGCTGTACTCTGCGCCGCTTCCAAAGGTTCCGGAAGCTGTCATAACCGGATTTTTCAGTTCCACACCGGCAAGAGTTACCTTTGTGTTCATTACAGTTCCACCTCCTGTGCCAGGAATACGGGACCATCCTTACAGATCCGTTTGTTGTGTACATGGGAATGTTCATCTACCTCTTTGGACTGACATACACAGGCCAGACATGCGCCGATTCCGCAGGCCATCTTCTCTTCCAGAGAAAGCCAGCATTCAATCTCATGCTCTTCTGCATAAGCCTTCAGTGCACGCAGCATGGGGGTTGGTCCGCAGGCAAAGATCACATCTGCCTTCAGGCCATTTTCCCGAATGGCATCCAGCACATTTCCCTTTGTTCCGGCGCTGCCGTCCTCTGTTGCCACATAGACATCGCTGAATTTTTCAAATTCGTCATTTAAAAACAGAACATCGCGATAGCCTAAAACTGCCTGCTTCTCGCAGTCCAGCTGCCTTGCCAGCTCCAGCATGGGAGGAATTCCGATACCTCCGCCAATGAGAAATACTTTCTTGCCGGCAGCCCGCTCCAGCGGGAAGCCATTGCCCAGAGGGCCCATAATTTCAATATCATCCCCAGCCTGATATCCGGAAAACTGGCTGGTTCCTGCACCAACTACCCGGTATACGATCCGGAGCTGGCCCTTTTCTTTATCAACCTGACAAAGGCTGATAGGACGGGGAAGCAGCTTTCCCGTATCCTTTGTATAGACAGAAATAAACTGTCCCGGAACAGCTGCTCCGGCAATCTCATCTGCCTGAATCCACATACTGAAGATATCGTCTGTCAGAGCCTGCTGACTGACTACCTTCGCTGTCATTTTTACTTTTCCCATGAATCTGCCTCTCTCCCTTACAGAACGCTGTTAATATCTGCAACCATATCCAGCACAGCCTGTCTGGAAGCCTCTGCAAAGTGCTCAGCTCCAAAGCGGGCGTACTTCTCCTGCTTGTATGCTGCAATAATGCCGCGGGAAGAGTTTACAATTGCACCCAGTCCATCCTCATTGAAGCAGGGCTTCAGATCCTTTGCAGTACCGCCCTGAGCGCCGTATCCCGGAACCAGGAAATAGGTATTCGGCATCAGCTTTCTTAAAATAGCGCTCATCTCCGGATAAGTTGCTCCCACTACAGCGCCTACATTGCTGTATGCACCATCCATGCAGTCAGCTCCCCACTCTACCACCTTATCAGCTACCAGCTCATAAACCGGGCGGCCGTCAACCAGCTTATCCTGGAACTCTCCGCTGGAAGGATTGGAAGTCTTTACCAGTACAAACAGACCCTTATCCTCTGCCTTGCACACATCCACAAAGGGCTTTACGCCATCGGTTCCCAGATAGGGATTTACCGTCAGGAATTCTGTATTAAAGGCCGTGCACACGCTGTTTCCAACCTTTACCTTGCCCAGGTGAGCTGTTGCATAGGCTGCAGAGGTAGAACCGATATCGCCTCTCTTTGCATCACCGATAACAAGAAGTCCCTTATCCTGGCAATAGCGAACGGTTTTCTCATATACCTTCAATCCTTCAATACCGAACTGCTCATACATGGCAATCTGCGGCTTTACAGAAGGAATCAGATCAAAAGTGTGATCCACAATCTCCTTATTGAAATTCCAGATCGCATCTGCCGCTCCCTCCAGAGTCTCACCGAAGTCTCCGAAAGACTTTTTCAGAATATGCTCCGGAATATAATTTAACATCGGATCCAGTCCTACGCAAATCGGTGCCTTGGTTTTCTGAATTTTCTCAATCAACTGCTGAATCATCATATCCTCCTCATGTGTTCACATATATTCGCTTACTGCGCCCTGTCCCTGAATTATATACTGTAAGAAACCCTCCAAGGGGCAATTCTGACACTGCCGCCAAAGCAGACACTGCAGAGCCTTTCTTCAGACCGCAGATATGCATCTTACCTGTCATTTTATCATATCCGCGAACGGCTTTCAAGCTGTTCACACCGGAATTTCAAAGGCTTCGTCAAATCAGGTTCCTATTTACTTACAAGCCAGTAAACAGGAACTAAATCAGCCCCACTGCCAGAGGAACAGCAATCACTGTCAAAATTCCAGCTACTGCGATGGAAAGGCTACTCATGGCGCCTTCCACTTCTCCCAGCTCCAGCGCCTTTGCTGTTCCAATGGCATGGGCTGAGGTTCCCAGGGCCAGTCCCTTTGCCATAGGATCCTGAATGCCCAAAATACGAAAAACCGTTTCTCCGATAATATTTCCAAAAATTCCGGTAGCAATAATACACACAACGGTAACCGTTACCATTCCTCCTACTTCCTCACTGATTCCCATTCCGATTGCCGTAGTAATCGATTTTGGAAGCAGACTTGCATAGGTTCCATGATCCAGACGAAATACAAGACTCATCGCAAAAATACTGGCTGCACTGGTAAATACACCAGAAATAATTGCTGTCAGAATTGCCGCAAAATGCTTTTTCAGAAGCTCCAGCTGCTTATACAGAGGAATTGCCAGACAGACCGTGGCCGGAGTCAGGAGATAGCTGATGACACTGGCGCTGCTGTTGTAGGTTTTATAATCAATTCCAAAAACGGTCAGAAATCCAATCACAAGGACCACAGAAACAAGAAGCGGATTTAAAATTGCCCACCCCAGCTTTTTCTTCAGCCACACGCCGCAGAGATAAGCCAGTATGCTGATTACGAATCCAAGATATAAAGACTGCTGCAAAAATGTCATTTCTTTTCTCCTCCTTTTTCTTCCTCCGTTTTTTTGCCTGACAGAATCCGCTCTGCCACCATTCCGGTCACTGCCATAACGATCACCGTAGATGCCAGACTGATTACAAACAGAGGAATCAGATTTTCCTTCATATCTGCATAGCTTTCCATCAGTCCCACACAGGCGGGAATAAACATAATTGGCATGGTATCCAGAAGAAAATTTCCCGTAGCCTCCACATCCTCCAGCTTCAAAATACCTCTGCAGAGCAGAAACAGAAGCAGAAAAAGACCGTACACGCCTGCCGGAACAGGAAGCGGCAAAATACCATTCAGCACTTCTCCCGCCAGAGTTATTCCAAAAATAATCAGGCATTCTTTTACGTATTTCATTGACGTTACTCCTCCTTATTCAGAACTCTTCTTTTGTATAACGTAACTATTCAGAACCGCTTTGCCGGACAAAAGATGCCCCGTCCTGAATAGTTCCTGTATGACAAAGATACAGTCACGTATTTTAGCACTGCAATGTGAAAATAACAATCCTATTTCTTGTATTCTTTATGTTTTTTCTGTATACTGGAATCACTTTGACTGACCAGAAAGGAGCCATTTCCCTATGACATATGTTTCCCGATTTTCCCCTGATTTTTCCACTTTGCAAAAAAAGCTTCCGCTTACAGACATCCAGACAAAAGAAACAAAAAATCTGGTCCTGAACTGCTGCCTCCATGACTCTATCCGCCTTTCCTATCCGGCAGAGCCTCAGGAAAATGCCTGCCACTACCTTCTGTATTCCAGCGAAGGCACCCTCTGCGCAGCTCTGGCTATGGTCCCCTGCGGTGAGACAGTTGTGGAATGCACAGCCTTTACCCTGCCCGCCTTTCGCCGGAAAGGATGCTTTGATGCTTTGCTCAGCCGCGCTCTTGAGGATTTTGAGGAGTATGATATTCTCTTTCCCGTATCCGGAGCCTGTCCGGATACCCTGAATACACTGGAGGCTCTGGGCGCTCAGCTGGATACCACAGAATACCAGATGGAATGGACTCCTCAGACAACAGACAGCACGCAAAATCAGATGCAGCTTCCGTATTCTCAGGAAAAAGCCAACCAGTCAGATACCTTTCTTAACAGTTCGCCCTCCCCTGATGACAGCGAAACCTTATGCTGGAGTTTTCATACCGGTATTTCTGAAAGCCCTTCCTCTGACTGTCCTGTGGGAACCTTTCTTACTACCTGGACCGGGAACGACTGCGTCTGTCTTCACCAGGTAGAGATACTTCCGGCCTTTCGCGGCCAGGGCCTGGGCACTGCCATGATCCGGCTTTTCCTGGATATGGCTGCACAAAAAAATATTTCCCGGGTAATCCTTCAGGTTTCCGCTGACAACCATGCCGCCCTGGCCCTGTACAAAAAAACAGGGTTCCGCATTACGGAAGCCCTGTCCTTTTACTTTTACTGATTTATGCAGTTTTGCACCTTCCATGGGAAGCCTATGGTTCCTGAGTGGACTTACAGCTCCAGAACCTTCTTTGCTGCCTCGTCCATCCAGCTTTCCTCCAGGTACTCTACCAGACCCTCGTCCACATGCTTTGCAATCACAGGGTCAATGGGAAGCTTGGCCAGAACCGGAAGCTCATGCTCCTTCGCAATCTCATCAATATGGCTCTCTCCGAATACAGAAATCTTCTTTCCGCAGTCCGGGCACTCCAGATAGCTCATATTTTCTACCAGTCCCAGAATCGGAATGTTCATTTTCTTTGCCATGTTCACAGCCTTTGCAACGATCATGGAAACCAGCTCCTGCGGAGAGGTTACAATCAGAATGCCGTCAACCGGAAGAGACTGGAATACCGTTAAGGGAACGTCACCGGTTCCCGGCGGCATATCTACAAACATATAATCCACATTCTCCCAGAGTGCCTCCTGCCAGAACTGCTTTACTGCGCCTGCAATAACCGGACCTCTCCAGATAACCGGATCTGTATCGTGATCCAGAAGCAGGTTGGCTGACATGATCTCAATGCCTGTCGCTGTGGTTGCCGGAACCATCAGACCATCCGGATTTACGGAAACTCCGTCAACACCCAGGCCAAACGCCTTCGGAATAGACGGTCCTGTAATATCAGCATCCAGAATCGCTGTATGCTTTCCCATGCTGTTCATTTTTACTGCCATCAGCGCAGTTACCAGAGATTTTCCTACTCCGCCTTTTCCGCTGACAACTCCAATTACTTTTTTGACACTGCTGGCCGGATTTAACGGCTCTAAAAAGCTGGTCTGCTCTGCAGTGCGGCTGCTGCAGTTCTCCCCGCAGGAGCTGCAGTTATGGGTACAATTTTCGCTCATGTAAATACCTCCTAGGTTCTGCCGTCCGCAGTTTGCCCCGGACAGCCCTAAAGGATAGAATACCACAGATTCACAAAAAGGGAAAGCCTAAAACTGCCCTGCCCGCTCAGATTTCCCGTTTTACGGGAAAACCAGAAAAATCCACAGCAAATCTGCTCTTTTCATGTAGCGTAAAAAGGCGTTAAAAATTCTCTAAAATTTAATGATTTGTTCCTTGTCTGAACACAGATATCTGCTATAATGAAGATAGAAAAGCCAAAGAATTTTATTTCTGTGCAAAAATTTTGTGAGGTATTACTGATGAATTTCAATATGAATCCCAACAGCGAGCTGGTTCAATCTGCTGTCAATGTCCCCAACCTTGTTCCTGTTCCCGACGCCCTGATCAGTCAGGCCAGAGAATTTCAAATGGCTATGATGATGTACACCTGCGCTATCCGGGAGGTAAAAACCAAGCTGGAGGTTCTCAACGACGAGCTTTCCGTCCGCAACCAGCGCAACCCCATTGAAGTAATCAAATCCAGGGTGAAAAAGCCTTTAAGTATTGTAGAAAAGCTTCAGCGCCGCAATCTCCCTGTGTCGCTGGAATCCATGATGCAGAATCTGGACGACATTGCGGGAATCCGCGTAGTCTGCTCCTTTGTTGATGATATTTATGCCGTTGCCAATATGCTGGTCAGCCAGGATGATATTACGGTTATTACCATCAAGGATTACATCAAGCATCCCAAGCCCAATGGCTATCGCAGCTATCACCTGATTATTGAGATTCCTGTTTTCTTTTCAGAAGAAAAAAAGAATCTGCGGGTGGAGGTTCAGATCCGCACCATTGCCATGGATTTCTGGGCCAGCCTGGATCACCAGCTGAAGTACAAAAAAGATATTGGTGATGTGTCCGATCAGATCAGTGAGGAGCTTCGCCAGTGTGCAGAAACCATCGCCGCCACAGATCAGCGGATGTTAAACATTCGCCGCAGCATTGAATCCCAGGGCGCATTCTCTGACAAGTACGGAAAAGCCCTGTCCCCCATCCTGGAGACTTGACGCATCTTCACAGACTCTGACAGGAACGCCTCGAATAAAACTCTATAATATGAAAAATTATGAAAAATCAGGAGGGAGACTCTTTTAAGGAGTCCCTCTCCTGATTTTTCTTCCTCCGGACATTTTCAGAGTCCGGAATACGCCGGCCGCCTCCAGCGTTTTTCCGATGGTGTAAAACAGCATGGAATTCACCGGCCACATGACCAAGTTTTTAAATATCCGCATTGGCAAAAGTGCCAGAAATCCTTTTCCGTAAAGCATACTGAGCCACAGGGTTCCCAAAAGAACATTGCACACCAGGCTTACTGTAAATTCTGCTGCCAGAACTCTGGGCAGAGCTATGGGCTTTTTATAAAAAAAGCAGCCATAAAGTACACCGCCAATCATAGCTCCAATGGTAAATCCCGGAAAAAATGCTCCTGTCGGCTTAATTAAAAACTTCAGCACATCCAATGCCCCGCCAAAAAATCCTCCGACAACGGGTCCAAACAGGTAATACACAAACTGATTGCATATGGTGGAAAACCCGATTTTAATGTAGTCCCCGATTGCAATGGTAAAATACCCCAGTACCACAGAAATCGCCCCGAACATGGCTGCGGTGGTGATGGTTCTGACCTGGTGAAATTCATTCCAGGAATCGGTGAACAAAGTTGCTAATTTCTTCATAAAAATTACCTCCTTTGCAGACCTCTCAAACTACAAAGGAGACATATGAGAAGCTTTTTTCTGCACGCTTCTCCGCCCTCTTCGCAGCGGGATGCGGTTTGTGTACCGCAAGAAGAAATCTCCTCTTTTCGTCCTGCCGGCAACTCCCTGTCCGGCTGGCACTTAACGCACACAGACCTACTCTGCTTTTCTTATTATATTTTTGCTGCATTTCCTGCAACGCCCTCATCATATACCAACAGACGCGCCTTGTCAAGTTTTTATTTTCTTCATCACATGAATGTAATAGGGCACCAGCGGAATCAGCGCCGCCATCCAGGCAGCCGGATCTGAGGCACAGGTAGCCATATAGCCCAGTTCCAGACGAACCGTTATCATAACTACCAAAGCTCTGGCCACCAGTTCAAATACCCCGCCCATCATAGGCACAAGGCCATATCCCAGTCCCTGCAGGGCATTCCGGTACAGGAAAATGCTTCCCAGGAAAGGATAACACCATGCCACAGCTGTGAAATAATCCTTTGCGGCCTGAACCACCTCAGTCTGAGCCGGATCCACAAAAATATGTATCATGGGTCCGCCTGCTATCTGAATAAAAGTAAACATGACCACACTCCAGATCAGAATCATAATCTGGGTGCTGCGGACTCCCTGACGAATCCGCTCCATGTTTCCAGCTCCTCTATTCTGCCCCACATAGGTAGCAATGGTGGCCCCAAAGGATACAAACACAGAAGCAACCAGATTCTGAATTTTTCCGGCTGCAGAAAAGCCTGCGATGTACACAGCACCGAAAATATTGACAGCCCCCTGAACAATGATGGTTCCGATTGCCGTAATGGAAAACTGCAAGCCCATAGGAATTCCGATAGCCAGAAGTCTTCCCATAACCGGAAAATCCTTCCGAAAATCCTCTTTTGATAATTTTAAAAGCTCAAATCTCCGAATCATGTAAATCAGACAGAGGAGAGCAGAAATTCCCTGCGAAATCACGGTTGCCCATGCACAGCCGTCCACGCCCATGTGCAGGCGGACAATAAAGAAAATATCCAGCACCACATTAATGAATGCAGAAACAATCAGAAAATACAGAGGAGAACGGCTGTCACCCAACGCCCTCAGAACTGCAGCAAAAGCATTGTAAGCTCCTGTCACAAACAGACCTGCATAAATGATCCGCATATAAGCCGCCGTATCTCCAATAATATCTGCCGGTGTATTGATCAGTCTCAGAATGGGAACATTCAGCACCAGCAGTCCCCCTGTCATCACCACCACAAAGCCAAAGCACAGTAAAATAGACATGGCGATATAATGGCGCATCTTCCGGTAATCCTTTGCCCCAAAGCTCTGAGCCACCATAATAGCAAAGCCGCTGGTAATGCCGTTAAGCCAGCCGATGACCAGAAAAATCAGAGAGGCGGTGCTTCCAATAGCCGCCAGGGCATTGACGCCGATATAGCGGCCAGCCACTATCGAATCAACCAGATTGTAAAACTGCTGAAAAATATTGCCCAGATAGGTAGGAATCATAAACGACAATATCAGCCGCACCGGACTTCCCTTTGTCATATCATTTGTCATAACAGTCTCTTTCCTCCATGAAATCATTTTCTTCCTTCTACTGCGAAGCATTTCTATAACGCGAAAAAAACTTCAAAAAGTTTATCACAGAAAAAAAGAGGAGGCAACTGTCATTTTTCCGGTTTTCTCCCTACATTTCCATTAGAAAACCGCCGTTTTTCTTAAGCCAGTCCCGATATTTTCTGTAATCCGGCATCTCCGCCTCCACAATTCTCCAGAATGCAGCAGAATGATTCATTTCTCTCCGGTGAGCCAGCTCGTGAATTACCACATAATCCAGAACCTCCCTGGGGGCCAGCACCAGCCTCCAGTTAAAATTCAGATTTCCTGCAGTGCTGCAGCTGCCCCACCTTGTTTTCTGATCACGTATGGTAATTCTTTTGTAGGAAACCTGCATCCGCTCTGCATACAGGGCTGTCCGTTCCCCTAACAAAATTCCGGCTTTCTGCCGAAGGCTTTCGCGCTCCTTCTCGGTCAGTTTTTTTCCAGAAAATTTTTTCCGATTAACAGCAATCTCTTCCTGCTTTGTCCGAATCCAGTGTTCTTTTTCTCGTACAAAGTTATCAATTTTTCTGAAACTGCATCGCTTTGGCGCCCGGACAGTCACAGTTCCATCTGTTTCCACCTGAATTACAACCGTTTTTCTTTCCGACCGCAGAATCTGATAGTCCATATTTACTCCTTTTTCTTCCTTTTTTTAATAGAATTCTTCTAAAATTTCTATATTTTTTTAATTTTCCTGTTTTTTAGTTTATTTAGTACAATTGTAGCATAAAACTCCAGTTTTTTTATTGCAAAATTTTTTTTAGTTTTTCTGAAAATTGTTCTTGTTGCGCTTTTTTTGTTTTCCTATATAATATTATATCAGAAAAAAAGGAGGATACCACTTATGCCACAGAGAACGGATATTCATAAGGTACTTATTATTGGGTCCGGCCCTATTATCATTGGTCAGGCCTGTGAGTTTGACTATTCCGGAACTCAGGCCTGCAAGGCTCTGAGAAATCTCGGTTATGAAATTGTGCTGGTTAATTCCAACCCGGCTACCATCATGACCGATCCGGAGACAGCAGATGTTACTTATATTGAGCCCCTGAACGTAGAACGTCTGGAACAGATTATTGCAAAAGAGCGTCCTGATGCGCTGCTTCCCAATCTTGGCGGCCAATCTGGCCTGAATCTGTGTTCAGAATTAAACAAGGCAGGCATTCTGGACAAATACAACGTAAAGGTAATCGGCGTTCAGGTAGACGCCATTGAGCGGGGAGAAGACCGTGTAGAATTTAAAAAAGCCATGAATGAACTGGGCATTGAAATGGCCCGCAGTGAGGTGGCTTACACCGTTGAAGAGGCCCTGGACATTGCAGACAAGCTGGGATACCCGGTTGTACTTCGTCCTGCCTATACCATGGGCGGTGCAGGCGGCGGCCTGGTTTACAACAAAGAGGAGCTGAAAACCGTATGTGCCAGAGGTCTTCAGGCCAGCCTGGTAGGCCAGGTACTGGTAGAGGAGTCTATTCTGGGCTGGGAAGAGCTGGAGCTGGAAATTGTCCGCGACTGCGAAGGCAATATGATCACCGTCTGCTTCATTGAAAATATCGATCCCCTGGGTGTACATACCGGCGACTCCTTCTGCTCTGCTCCTATGCTTACCATTTCTGAGGAATGTCAGAAGCGTCTGCAGGAACAGGCTTATAAAATTGTTGACTCCGTACAGGTTATCGGCGGAACCAACGTACAGTTTGCTCATGATCCGGTTTCCGATCGGATTATTGTAATCGAAATTAACCCCCGCACCTCCCGCTCCTCTGCTCTGGCTTCCAAGGCTACCGGCTTCCCCATTGCCCTGGTATCCGCCATGCTGGCTACGGGACTGACCTTAAAGGATATTCCCTGCGGAAAGTACGGAACTCTGGACAAATACGTTCCCGGCGGCGATTATGTTGTAATCAAATTTGCCCGCTGGGCCTTTGAAAAATTCAAAGGCGTTGAAGATCACCTGGGCACTCAGATGCGCGCTGTCGGCGAGGTTATGAGTATTGGTAAAAATTACAAAGAAGCTTTCCAGAAGGCTATCCGAAGCCTGGAGACTGGACGCTATGGCCTGGGTCATGCAAAAGACTTTGATACCAGAACAAAGGACGAGCTGCTTCAGATGCTGATTACTCCTTCCAGTGAACGTCATTTCATTATGTATGAGGCCCTGCGTAAGGGTGCCACTGTCAGCGAGATCCATGAAATTACCAAGGTAAAAGCATGGTTTATTGAGCAGATGAAGGAACTGGTAGAGGAGGAAGAGGCTCTTCTTGCCTGCAAGGGAAGCCTGCCTTCAGATGAGATGCTGACTGCTGCCAAAAAAGACGGTTTCTCTGACAAATATTTAAGCCAGCTGCTTGCAGTTCCGGAGGATTCTATCCGCAATCGCCGGATCGAGCTGGGTGTAGAGGAAGCCTGGGAGGGAATTCATGTAAGCGGAACTGAGGACAGCGCCTACTATTATTCCACCTACAATGCACCGGACAAGAATCCTATTCGCACCGAGAAACCCAAGGTTATGATTCTGGGCGGAGGTCCCAACCGAATCGGACAGGGTATCGAATTTGACTACTGCTGCGTTCACGCTTCCCTGGCCCTGAAAAAGCTTGGCTTTGAGACTATTATCGTAAACTGCAATCCGGAAACAGTTTCTACTGATTACGATACCTCTGACAAGCTGTATTTCGAGCCTCTGACTCTGGAAGACGTTTTAAGTATCTACAAAAAAGAGCAGCCAGTAGGTGTTATCGCTCAGTTTGGTGGTCAGACTCCTCTGAATCTGGCTGCAGATCTGGAGAAAAACGGCGTCCGTATTCTGGGAACCGCTCCTTCTGTCATCGATCTGGCAGAAGACCGTGATCTGTTCCGTGCTATGATGGATAAACTGGAAATCCCCATGCCGGAATCCGGTATGGCTACCACAGTAGAAGAGGCCCTGGAAATTGCTTCCAAAATCGGCTATCCGGTTATGGTTCGTCCTTCCTACGTTCTTGGCGGACGCGGTATGGAAGTCGTATACGATGATGCCAGCATGGTAAACTACATGAAAGCTGCTGTAGGCGTAACCCCAGATCGTCCGATTCTGATTGACCGGTTCTTAAACCATGCAACTGAGTGCGAGGCAGATGCCATCAGTGACGGTACCCATGCTTTTGTACCGGCTGTTATGGAACATATTGAGCTGGCTGGCGTTCACTCCGGTGACTCCGCCTGCATCATTCCTTCCGTTCAGATTTCCAGAGAAAATCTGGAAACCATCAAGGAATATACAAGAAAAATTGCAGAAGAGATGCATGTAAAGGGTCTGATGAATATGCAGTACGCCATCGAAAACGGAAAGGTTTATGTACTGGAAGCAAATCCCCGTGCATCCCGTACCGTTCCGCTGGTATCTAAGGTCTGCAATATCCACATGGTGCCGCTGGCTACCGATATCATTACCTCTGAGCTGACTGGACGTCCCTCTCCTGTCTCTACCTTAAAAGAGCAGGATATTCCTTACTACGGAGTAAAAGAGGCCGTATTCCCATTCAATATGTTCCAGGAGGTTGACCCGATTCTGGGACCGGAAATGCGTTCCACCGGTGAGGTTTTAGGCCTGTCTCCATCTTACGGCGAAGCCTTCTTCAAGGCTCAGGAAGCTACCCAGTCCAGACTTCCGCTGGAAGGAACAGTTTTAATCTCCGTAAACCGCAAGGATAAGGCAGAGGTTGTGGATGTGGCAAGAAGCTTCTATGAGGACGGATTTAACATTGTAGCAACACAGAACACCTATGATCTGATTGCCGCTGCAGGAATCCCGGCCAAAAAGATAAAGAAGCTTCACGAAGGGCGCCCCAATGTTCTGGATATGATTACCAATGGCGACATTCAGCTGATTATCAACTCTCCGATTGGCAAGGACAGCGTCCATGATGACAGCTATCTGAGAAAAGCTGCTATTAAGGCAAAGATTCCTTACATGACCACGATAGCTGCTGCCAAGGCTACTGCAAGCGGTATCAGCTATGTTAAGGCTCACGGACAGGGCGAGGTAAATTCCATTCAGAATCTCCACAGTCAGATTCGTGATAAATAGAAAAGAATCTCGCTCGCGAGTTTCTCCGCCTGCAGCGGGTCGCTTCTGCGACAAAATTCTCTTCCGCTGCATGGCGATCCTCGCGGAGCATTGTTATATCATAGGACGCAATTTCCTATGACATGAGTATGAGTAATAGTTCAGCCATGTATCTCTTGCCTGCTGTAAGCGGGCAAGAGATACATGGCTGAACCTATTATGTAAATAGGAAAATCTGCTGGATTGCAAAGATGAATTGCATCTATACTTCAACAGGGGAAGATTGTTAACTATTATTTTTCATTTTTAGTTGACAATCTTCCCCTGCTGTGTTATACCTTTAACCAATGGGCCAGTATTTTCCTGCGGCAGCTGCCGGCGCTGCACATTCTGCAGGCAGATTTATATTCATACCAAAAGAAAGGACATAACCGATTATGAATCAGACCTTATCCAGAAAACCTGTATCTTCACAGGCCTCTCATCTGCGCTTTACTACCAGAGAGCTTGTTTTAGGAGGAATGTTTGCAGCACTTATGGCAGTCATCTCCCAGCTTTCCATCCCCATGCCCAACGGCGTTCCCATTACTATCCAGGTTTTTGGCATTGCCCTTATTGGAGTTACATTAGGCTGGCGCCTTGGCTGCCTTTCCGCAGTGATTTATCTACTGATCGGCGCTGTGGGACTCCCTGTATTTGCTAATTTTGGCGGCGGCATTTCCCGTCTGGTCAGCCTGACAGGCGGTTATCTCTGGTCTTATCCTCTGATGGCTGCTCTCTGCGGAATCCATCCAAACACTGGAAACCAGAAAAAAGATACCGCTCTGATTCTCCTTTCCTCTCTGGCAGGACTGCTTCTCGTTGAGACCATCGGCGGACTTCAGTGGGCAGCACTTTCCGGCGGCTCTATGTCTGTTTCCGCAGTCTTTGCATATGCAGCTGTAGCGTTTATTCCCAAGGACATCATTCTGACTGTCCTGGCTGTATTTATCGGTCTTTCCATGAGAAAGGTTCTGAACCGAATCATGAGATAAGGCATTCCCCCTAAAAAAGAACTGGAGTGGCTACCACTCCAGTTCTTCCTGCACATTTGACATCCTTTTAAAGGCTGTCTCAATATATTCTTTTTCGTTATCGATTCCAATAAATCTCCGTCCAAATCGCACAGCTGCCACTCCGGTAGTTCCAGAGCCGCAGAAAGGATCCAGCACCAGATCGCCTCTTTTTGTGGATGACAAAACAATATTCTCCATCAAATACTCCGGCTTCTGTGTGGGATGCTTTCCCACCTTCTTTTCCGAAGGACGCGTTCTGCTTCCCGTCCACACATCCTTCATCTGATGGCCGCCATTTCTCTGCTTCATTAATTCATAATTAAAGGTGTGCTTTGCTTTTTTCTCATTCTTTTTCGCCCAGATAATGGTTTCTGTTGAATGTGTAAAACAGCGGCAGGCCAGATTGGGCGGAGGATTGGTTTTCTGCCAGGTAATACTGTTAATAATTTTAAACCCTTCCTGCTCCAGAGCCATACCAATTGAAAAAATATTGTGCATGGTTCCGGAAATCCAGATGGTTCCATTGGGACTTAAACACCGTTTGCACAGCCGGATCCATCGTCTGTTAAACCTGTGGCGGGACTGAAAATCCATTCCCTCATCCCAGGAAGCCTTGTTCACCGATACCAAATGACCGCTTCGGCAGGTCACTCCGTCATTGCTGAGAAAATACGGCGGATCTGCAAAAATCATATCCACTGATTCCGGTACCATCCTCTTTAACAGCTGAAAGCTGTCCCCCAGATACAGCTGTCCAATATCATTTTCAAAATATGGCCCTGTTTTCCCTTTTATCAGTCTTTCCATATTTGTACACCCCGTTTTATCTTCTGTGTTTTTCTTTCTCCAATTACAGCAGAGCAGAACAAGCTGCTCTCTTACTCTCAATTCTATCACGGAATACCAGGGAGTATCAAGTACAGGTTCATCCTACACCAAAATCTGTAATCTCGTAAAGCACCTCCACAGACGGGTCATCCAGAAGCCACCGGTACTCCTCCATAAACCAGGCAACCAACTCCTCATCCCGGCAGATTGATGTAGTGTTATTGTTGTATACATTGACCGTTCCCAATTTAAAATACTTCTTCAGACACTCAATATCATAACGGATCATATCCTTTGTCTGCCCTTTGATCCCCACCATCAGACAGGGAGAATCAAAATATCTTGCCACCTGTTCCGGCTCTGTAAACTCTGCATGCTTATTCAAAACCCGTTCCCTAAAATCATTATCAAAGGTCTCTACTCCTGTCTTAAATACAATCGGAACCGGCATCCTGCGGCGCATCTCTTCCAGGTGATTTCGATACATCCAGTGGGCCTCAAAAAACAGCTTCTGAATCTTTTTCTCCCGGATTACCTTCGCAATCTTGTCCAGGGTTTCCTCCGGCAGTTCAAAACAGCTTCCGGAATTAATTACCTCAAGAACGCCAAACTCTCCTGTCACCTTCTGAAGAACCTGATGATTCAGGGAAACCATAGCCTGCGTATCCCTCCCGTTATCCTCAATATAATCGCAGAATGCACATTTTCCCCAGGCACAGGGAAAACCTCTTAAAAGACAAATTTCTCTCTGATTCTTTCCAATAATTTTGCTATACCGTTCTTCCGGCACGCCCATGACTTTTTCCTCCCTTCCATCGATTCTTTAAATCAGACGGCAGTGCCTGCAAAAGACAGACTGCCGCAAATAAACTGATCAAACGATCCAGATAATCCGTCACAATCTGAACCACAAACACACTGGCCGTCATTCCAAGAGGAGTCTTTGCCAAAAGCTGTACCAGGATTGTAGATCCAGAGGACGTAATTCCTCCAAACAGTACAGCACAAATCAAAGAGCTAATCACAGTTCCCGGAACCGTAATTGCCAACGCCGGCAAAAACAGGTTTTTCTTATTCAGACTGCAGTGGCTTCCTGCCAGACCTGCCATAAAGCCGGTTATCATGCCAACCGGGGCAAAATACAGAGAATATACATCTGTTGTCAGTCCCAAAATCACCCCGCTGACAAGATTGGGTACCATACCAAACACAGGTCCCATCCAGATTCCTACCAGAATCGTTCCAATGCTGTCCAGATACACCGGCAGGCGAAGGGTCAGAGCCAGCTGTCCTCCTGCTACGTTGATACAGGCTGCCATCGCTGCCAGACACAGCTGAAATGCCGTTATTTTTCGATTCATTATATCCAAACTCCTTTCCTTTTTATTTTCCTTCCACAAGACTGTCCAGCAAATCCAGCTTATCCTCTTCCATCCCCAGAATCCGAGAGAAAAACATACGGAAAAACCTCACTGCATCTGTCTGAGTCAATATCAAAGCATTGGCTTCTCTGCGGTAGAATCCCATGGAATCCACTACAGTCTGCCCCATAGAAATTCCTCCTGTCTCCACTGCCATATAGGCCTCAAATCCGCTGCACAGGCTTGGATCTGCAAACCAGGCAACTGCCAGAGGATCGTTAATTACACAGCCAATCAAATGCTCCCACTCCCAGTGAAAATCAAAATAAAACTTTGTAATTGCCTGCACAAACTGACCTGTTTCCGGATTCAGACGCTTCATATATTCCAAAAGATTCGGCGTCAGCACAATCTTTCTCGTCACATCAAGGCCTACCATCACTATTTTCTTTCTCTGACTGGCAGCTGTCTCATAGACAAGAGCTGCCCCATCCGGATCTGCCCAGTAATTATACTCAGCAACAGGTGAACAGTTCCCATGACTTTTGAAGCTTCCTCCCATAGAAACAATCTCTTCTATCATAGAAAAAGCCTCCGGATCTGTCTGAATCAGGTGAGCCAGATTTGTCATAGGTCCCAGAGCAATCACAGAACATCCTGTTTTATCATCGATTCTTTCTCTGATTGTCCGTGAGAGAAATTCCACCGCATTCATATCCTGCTTCACCTCCGGCACCTCAGGCAGCCAGCTCTCGCCCAGACCATCCGCTCCATGGGTATCCAGGGCGCTGACATATTCCCGTTTCAAAGGCTTTTCCGCACCCAGATATATCGGCACATCCAGCCGGTTCATCTGTTTTAACACCTTTCTCGCATTTCCAGCGCCCATTTCCACTGGACTGTTTCCACATACAATCGTAATCCCCTCTACATGGAGCTCCTCCAGAGAAAGTGCCAGCATAATAGCAAGGCTGTCATCAATGCCAGGATCACAGTCAATAATCACATTTCTTCTTTCCATTTTTTCTCCTTCTGCAACAAAAATATGTCTTTTACATTCCCGCACCAGCATCCATTTTTCTTCGCCTGCGGCAGGTCGCTTCTGCGGCAAAATTCTCTTTCGCCGTATGGCAATCCCCGAAGAGCGTTTTTGTTTCATAGGACGTAATTTCCTATGACAAAAAAAATGCTGCTTTTGTTCCTGCCTGAACCTTCAGACAACAACAAAAACAGCACCCTGACTTTCAGCGTGTATTATTTGATTTGCCTAGTTTTTTATCCTGGGAGGTTCACGAACCAGTCGGCCATCCGGCCATTTTCTATTTTCATGGCTTACCGCTTCCGCATATTTGCTGCTCCACATCACCATGTTCTATTTTCCCTCCGGCGTTGTATCCTTCCCGCCCTCAGCTCCGTCAGTATAACACATTTGCAGCTTCTGCGCAATGGCTTCTGCCTCTTCCATTGTGTTTTTCCAGCCAAATTTTTTTAAATCCACCTTCCAGCCATCTTCTGTCCACAGAACCTCTACCCCCTCGCCAGTGAGAAGCTGTTTTTGCATATCCCAGGTTTCAAAGGCAGCTGCTCCGCTTAATATTCCCTTTGCATTGACTACCCGGTGAGCTGGTATATCCTCTCCCGCCAGATCATGCTTCAACCCATAGCCTACCTGTCTGGCATGAGTCGGAGCTCCGCACAGCAGCGCAATCTGCCCATAAGTAGCTACGGTTCCCCGGGGAATCCTGCGGCAGACAATCGCCATTTTCTCATAAAATGTCATTTTCCTAAAAAACTGCGGCGGATTATCCAAACAAAAGCCAGAAAACCCACCGCATTCTCATCCTTTTTTATTTTCTGTTGCTGATTCAGCTGCTGACTTGCTGATTATTTCCAATCCATCATGTAAGCCACTGCCAGCTTTACAGTCTCTACTACGCCGTCTAAATGGGTTCTCTCCATTCCGTGACTGCAATAGCAGGCCATACCAAAGGCTGCGCCTCTCACATTGTTTCCAGCTCTCACAGCTGCATTGGCATCTGTGCCGTACCGGTAGAAAATATCAATGGCATGCTTAATATCATTTGCCTCTGCCTCAGCAATCAGCTTTCCTGTCAGATTTCTGTCATAAGGAGAGAAATTATCCTTTACGCAGATACTTACAGTCCGCTCATTGCCGTCATAATCCGGTCCAATCAGGCCAATATCGATAGCCACAAACTCCTCAACCTCAGGTGGGATATATGCGCCGCCATGGTTGATTTCCTCATAAAACGGGAAGGAAAGAAGGGTGCGGTACTTGGGCTTTAATCCATTCTCTGTCATGTATTTCAGAGCTGCAAACACCGCTGCCACTGCCATTTTATCATCGATAAAACGAGATTTTACATAGCCGTTTTCCGTAATCGTGCAGTGAGGATCAAAAGAAATTACATCTCCATGCCGAATGCCGAGAGCCAGTACATCCTCTCTGGTTTCTACCTTCTCATCCAGGCTGATCATCATAGTATTCTCATCCCGCTCCAGACTTCTTGCATCATCAAATACATGGGTGGAATGAGACTGGCAAACCATCAGACCAGTATAGCTCTTTCCGCTTCTGGTATGAACCGTCATGGTTTCTCCCTCAATACTCTGGAAAGAAACTCCGCCCAGCTGGCGTACCCGCAGGGTTCCGTCCTTCTCAATTTTACGAACCATCAGACCCAGGGTATCCATATGTGCGCCTACCATAACGGTTTTGGAATTATCCTCTCCCTCCAGGGTAATGTAGGGAGTATTCTTTCTGTCATAGGTAACCGGATACCCGAACTTTGCTGCATACTCCTCTACCAGAGGCAAAATCTCATCATAATAGCTGACCGGGCTTGGAACGTTTACGAAATCACGAAAACAGTCTGCAATAAATTGTCTGTCAATCTTAATGTCCATTGTTCTTCTCCATTCAAACTATGAAAGCCTATTTACAAAACTCATCACTGAAGTGGCATGCCACCTTATGTCCGTTTCCAATATCCTTAAGCTCCGGAGACTCCTTAAAGCAGCAGTCCTTCGCATACGCACAGCGAGGTGCAAAACGGCAGCCCGGCTTCGGGTCGATAGGAGAAGTGATCTCGCCCTTCAGCAGGATTCTCTCCTTCTTCTCACGCAGCCTCGGTACTGGAATTGCAGACAGAAGAGCTTTTGTATACGGATGAACCGGATTCTCAAACAGCTCCTCAGACGGTGCATATTCCACCATTTTGCCCAGGTACATAACCATAATATCATCAGAGAAATAATTTACAACAGAAAGATCGTGGGTAATGAACATATAGGTCAGACCACGCTCTTTCTTTAACCGCTTTAACAGGTTCAGAATCTGTGCCTGAATGGAAACATCCAGGGCAGAAACCGGCTCGTCACAAACGATAAACTTGGGATTCAGTGCCAGAGCTCTGGCAATTCCGATTCTCTGTCTGCGGCCGCCATCCAGCTCGTGAGGGTAGGTATTTACCAGACGCTCTGCCAGTCCTACTACCTCCATCAGCTCCAGAACATGCTTCTGCCGCTCCGCTGCTGACTTGTAAATTTTGTGGAGACGCAAGGGCTCTCCGATAATCTCGCTGACGGTTTTTCTCGGGTTCAGAGAAGCAAAGGGATCCTGGAAAATGATCTGCATCTCAGAGCGAAGCTTTCTCATCTCCTCTGTGGAAATCTTTGTAATATCCTTTCCCTCAAACAAAACCTCACCGGAGGTCGGCTCATGAAGCCGCAGGATTGCACGTCCCATGGTAGACTTTCCGCAGCCGGACTCTCCTACTACGCCGAGGATTTTTCCCTTTTCCAGAGTAAAGCTGACATCATCCACCGCATGAAGGACGCCGCCCGGGGTATTAAAATATTTTTTCAGGTTTTTTACCTCTAAAATTGCATTACTCACTGCGCTTTCCTCCTAACACAACTCCTGTGCCTTCCTCATAGGCCAGACAGGCAACGGTATGGGTATCTGACAGCCGTGTTTCCACCGGACGCCTTGTTTTGCACAGCTCTGTGCAGTAAGCACACCGGGGGTGGAAGGGGCATCCGCTGGGCAGATCTGTCGGATCTGGCATCAGACCCGGAATGGGATGCAGCTCCTCTGTGCGGTGTTCAATGTCCGGAAGAGAACCAAACAGGCCCTCTGTGTAGGGATGGCTGGTATTCTCAAAAATATCCTCCAGATTTCCATGCTCTACAATTCGTCCTGCATACATAATGCTGACTTCATCGCAAACCTCAGCCACAATTCCCAGGTCATGGGTAATCATCAGCATGGAGGTATTGTACTGCTCCTTCAGCTTCTGCATCAGATCCAGCACCTGCGCCTGAATCGTTACATCCAGAGCCGTCGTCGGCTCATCAGCAATCAGAAGATCCGGATTGCACACAAGTGCCATAGCAATTACTACACGCTGCTTCATGCCGCCGGAAAACTGATGAGGATACTCTGCCGCACGCTGTCCCGGAATGCCAACCATTTCCAGCATGGCCTTTGCCTTATCCAGAGCCTGCTTTTTATCAATCTTCTTATCGTGAAGCTGAATTTCCTCTGCGATCTGATCGCCTACGGTCATAACCGGATTCAGAGAGGTCATTGGATCCTGGAAAATCATAGAAACATGATTTCCACGGATGGATTCCATCTCATGCTCACTATATTCAAAAACGTTCTTTCCCTGCAGCTTAATGGTTCCTCCGGTGATTTTTCCCGGCGGATTGGGAATCAGGCGCAGAATAGAAAGAGCCGTTGTGGTCTTTCCTGCACCAGTCTCTCCCACCAGACCCAGAGTTTTTCCTCTCTCAATCTTTAAGTCAATGCCATTGACCGCCTCTACAACTCCGTCAGCTGTCTCGTACCGTACAGAAAGATTCTCAATATCAATGGTATAATTTTTCTCGTCCATCATGTACCTCCTACTGTTTTAACCGCGGATCCAGTGCGTCACGCAGTCCGTCACCCAGCAGATTCAGTGCCAGAATGGTAATCACAATGGCAAGGCCGGGGAACAGTGTCAGATGAAGTGCGTCTCTTAAATAGTTTCTTCCGCCGGACAGCATTGCGCCCCACTCCGGAGACGGCGGCTGTACGCCCAGACCAATGAAGCTTAAGGACGCAGTAGACAGGATTGCTCCTGCTACAGACAGGGTTGCCTGAACAATGATCGGAGCCAGACAGTTCGGCAGAATCTCACGGAAAATCGTAGTGGGACTCTTTGCACCAATAGCACGGGATGCCTCTACAAACTCCTGATCCTTAATACTCATAACGGATGCCCGGACAATTCGAGCATATCCCGGAATACCGGAAACACCGATAGCCAGCATTACGTTGATCAGACTGGTTCCCAGAGCTGCCACAATAGTCATGGCCAGCAAAATACTGGGCACTGCCAGGAAAATATCCATGATTCTCATGATCACGTTATCCACTCTGCCGCCATAGTATCCGGCAATTGCTCCAAGAGCTCCGCCCATCAGAAGAGAAATACTTACAGAAATCAGGCCCACAACCAGAGAAACTCTGGAACCATGCACCAGACGGGCAAAAATATCACGGCCAAACTCATCGGTTCCGCACCAATGCTCCATACTGGGTCCCTGAAGACGGTTTTTGATATCCTGGGCAATTACCTTGGTATCGTAATCGGCAATGACATCTGCAAAGATTGCTGTCAGAGCCAGCATTACCAGAATCACAAGGCCTAACATTGCCATTTTATTTTTTCGCAGACGACGCCAGATTTCCAGTGCCATACTGCGCTTTTTCTGTGTTTCTACTGTTCTTTCCACTTGACGTCACCTCCTATTTATATTTCGACTTAATTCTCGGATCAATGTACGCATACAGAATATCTACCACCAGGTTTACAATACTGAAACAGATACAGAAGATAATAACACATCCCAGTACTGCAGGGGTATCCTTTGCCTTAATGCTGTTTACCAGGTAGGTACCAACACCCGGCCATGAGAATACAGACTCAGTAAGAACTGCACCGCCTAACAGAGAACCAAACTGCAGACCAACTACCGTAACTACCGGAATCAGGGCATTTTTCAGAGCGTGTTTGTAAATAACCACACGGCTGCTGACACCCTTTGCCTTAGCAGTACGAATATAATCCTGACGGACAACCTCCAGCATGGAAGAACGGGTAATTCTTGTAATACTTGCCATACATCCGGTTCCCAGTGTAATAACCGGAAGAACCAGAGCTCTCCAGCCTGCATCACCGCCGGAGGGGAACCATTTCAGATGCAGAGAAAATCCGATAATCAGCATCAGGCCCAGCCAGAAGTTCGGGGTTGCAACACCCAGAAGTGCCAGAACCATGCTGACGCTGTCTGTAATGGAATACTGCTTGGTTGCAGAAATAATTCCAATGGGAATGGATAAGGTTACCGCAAACAGCATTCCCCAGAAAGCAAGCTTTAAGGTTGCCGGGAAACGAGCCATTACCTCAGAAAAAACCGGCTGACCAGATTTGTAGGACTCACCCAGATCGCCATGAAGCAGATCTACCATGTAATGATAGTAACGCACCAGTACCGGATCATTCAGTCCTAATTCCTCACGCAGGGCTTCCACCGCCTCCTGAGGAGCCGTCTCACCCAGAATGCTCCGAGCTGTATCACCGGGAGCCAGGGACATAATAAAAAATACCAGGAAAGATACACCAAGAATAACCGGAATCAGCATCAGCAGCCGTTTAAAGACGTATTTGTGCATCTCACACTCTCCTCTCTGTTGTTTTAGTCCTTTATCGCAGGAGAGCACATACCCTCCGGCATGTGCCCTCCCATCTTTCATTCAGCAGCAGAAGCTTTCCGTTCACTATCCGGAAACTCTGCTTTCACTGTCAAACAATTACTCGTAATGAGCGCCGCTTAAAACATGCATGCTGAAAGTAGAAATCTCCACGCCCTGCAGATCCTTGTTTCTTGCAACAAAACCGGTCTGAGAATACAGGGGAACCCAGATAGCATCGTCAGATACGATCTCAGTAATCTTCTTGTAATCCTCGTCAACCTTTGCTGCATCCCGGTTGGTAGCTGCATCGTCAATCAGAGCATCTACTTCCGGATTCTTATAGAATGCACGGTTTCCGCCTGCACCTGCATTTTTGCTCATAAACAGCGGACGGTAGGTGTTATCCGGCTCAGCGTTCTCTGCCCAGCCCTGCATACATGCATCATGCTCACCGTTTCCGGTTCTCTCATAGAAGGTAGAGGACTCCATCTGCTCAATATTCATGGTAATGCCAACCTGCTGCAGGTTTGCCTGAATTGCAGTTGCTGCTCTGGAACGTCCGTCACTGGAAGAAAATACAGTAAAGGTAAATCCATCTGCATAACCAGCCTCAGCCAGAAGCTCTTTTGCCTTCTCCGGGTTATACTCGTACTTCACTGCAGTATCCTTTGCACCAATTGCAGCCGGAGCCAGGTATCCGTCAATGGTAGTTCCCTCACCGTTGATTGCAACGATCAGAGCGTCCTCTTTGTTTACTGCATAGTTTACAGCCTGTCTTACCAGCTTGTTGTCAAACGGCGGCTTCTCAGTGTTCATAACCAGCATCTCATTCTGCGCGCATTCAAACTCATCCAGAATCAGGTTGCTGTTCTCACGGATCTTCTGAGCGTCATTGGTACCTACATTCAGAAGCACGTCAATCTCACCGTTCTCCAGAGCGATGGTACGGGAGGTCTCTTCGGTAATTGCCTTCAGGATCAGACCCTCGTTCTTTGCTGCTCTTTCCGGATCAAAGTAGTTAGGGTTCTTCTTCAGCTCTACGCTGGTGCCTGCCATCCAGGAAACAAAGGTGTATGGGCCTGTTCCCATGGGAGCGTCTGCCAGCTTCTTGCCTTCGCTCTCCAGCTTCTCGGTGTAGCTCTTGCAAAGGATTGCTCCGCCTGCATGAGCCAGAGAGGTCAGCAGTGCGTTAGACGGCTGATTCATATGGATAATAAAGGTCAGATCGTCTACAACCTCAACATTGTCGATCATAGCTACCAGATGACCAACCTTTGCAGATGCTTTCTGTCTCTCCAGAGAAAACTTTACATCCTCAGAAGTTAACGGGGTTCCGTCAGAGAACTTAACGCCCTCCTTCAGCTTAAACTGTACGTTCATATCATCCAGGAACTCCCAGCTTTCTGCCAGATCGCCCAGAACCTCACCATCATTCGTAACACGAACCAGGTTATTGTAGATATGGCGGGTTGCGTTAGATGAGTTTACATCATTGTTTGCATGAGGATCCAGAGATGTGATGTCAGAGCTCATACCCACACGGATAATGCCATCTTTTCTTGATTCTCCACCAATTGCTGCTGCCTGAGTTGTTGTTCCTGTAGAGCCTGCTGAACCGGTATCTCCGGAGCCGCCGCAGGCTGTCAGCATTGCAGATGCTGCCAGAAGGCATGCAAGAACCATTTTTCCTGTTCTTCTCATTTGATACACTCCTTTTTTATTCTCTTTTTAGCGTGGCATGGGGAAATCCCCGGCCTTTATCTAAAACGCATGACTTTCATTCAAGCAAGTACCGCGTTCTATTCTGTTTTCATCAGTCCTCCAGCACATAGGCCGCCAGAAGCTTTGCTGTATTCTTCACTCCGTCCATATGGGTACGCTCTATGCCATGGGAAGCAAAGGTTCCCATTCCAAAGGCTCCTGCCTTCAGATTGTGTCCGGCACGGACTGCAGCACTTCCATCGGTTCCATAACGGTAGAATACATCTGCTGCATAATTCAACTGCAAAGCTTCTGCCTTGCGAACCAGGCGATCCGTCAGTTCTCTATCATACGGAGAGAAGTTATCCTTTACACAGATGCTTACCCGGTCTTCTCTTCCGTTGTGATCCGGTCCTATCACAGCAATATCAAGAGCCAGGTACTCACTAACCTCATCCGGCACATAAGCACCGCCATGACCAATCTCCTCATAATGCGGGAATACAAACCATGTATCACAGACCGGTGTCAGATTCTGTTCCTTCATAACTTTTAACAAAGCCAGACTGCATGCTGCACACGCTTTGTTATCGATAAAGCGAGATTTAATAAATCCACTGGGAGTTACAGTAAAATGAGGCTCCAGAGATAAAATATCTCCGTTTTCAATGCCCAATGCCTTAACCTCTTCCTTAGAATGCACATCCTCATCCAGGATCACCATCATCGTATTTTCATTTCTCTCCAGAGTTTTTGCATCGTCATACACATGAACAGAATGGGACTGACAAGCAACCAGACCTGTATAGGTCTTTCCGCTGCGGGTATGAACGGTCACTGTCTCTCCTTCAATATTATTAAAATTAATTCCGCCCAGATTTCTCACGCGAATCATTCCATCTTCGTCAATTCTCTTTACCATCAGTCCCAGAGTATCCAGATGAGCGCCTACACAGACGGTCTTCTCCCTGTTCTTTCCCGGAACCTTGATATACACGGTATGCTTGCGATCATATGTAACTTCATAGCCCAGCTCTGCTGCCAGCTTCTCCATCAGAGGATTGATCTCTTCATAATAGCTGACCGGGCTTGGGGTCGCTATGAGCTTTTCCATCACCTCTGTCAGATATTCCCAATTCCACTGCAGTTCCATCTCTATGTCATCCTTTCTTTCAACTGTCTTTTGCTGCCCTATTTCCACTCTGCCGACATTTATGCCTCTGATAAATTTCACAGAGATTTTTCATAAAATAAACAACAGCAAATTTTAGTATAATACATAAATCCACAAAAATCTACGTTTTTTTAGGATTTTGAACATCTTTTATATATTTGAAGATATTTTTTGTGATTTCTGCTGCAAAAAAATGCGAAACTTTTTCCTTTTCTGCATCGTCTATAGTATGAAAGCTTCAGACGTCTGTATCATTCCAGTTTCCGGCCCTGCTGCTGGAGCTGGTCTATACAGACGCATACATCAGGATACACAAAAGGAGGCAGTTATGGTTTTCAGCAGTCTTATTTTTCTTTTCGGCTTTTTGCCTGTATTTTTATTCCTTTATTATATTTGTCCCGACAGATGGAAAAATCTCTGCCTGTTTGTGGGCAGCCTGATCTTCTATTTTTATGGAGTCAAGGATCAGCCTCTGTATTTTTTTCTTCTGATTTTGTCCATCTGGGTCAATTACCGGATTGGCATTCTCCTTGGACGGCGCAGAAAAAAAGAAAATCGAAAAAAATGGCTGGCAGCAGGTATTGTGTTCAATCTGTTCTGGCTGTTTTTGTTTAAATATTCCGGTTTTTTTGCAGAAAATCTGAATATTCTGCTGACATACCTTGGACTGGAACTCCTTCTCCCAGTCTGCCGTCTGCCCCTTCCTATTGGAATCAGCTTTTATACCTTTCAGGCGATTTCCTATCTGGCAGACGTTTACCGAAAGGATGCCTCCTACGAGCCTTCCTTTATTGATTACGGAATGTATATTACCATGTTCCCCCAGCTGATTGCCGGTCCTATTGTCACCTACAATTCCATCCGTCAGCAGCTTCACTGCCGTACCTGCAATCTTCCAAATTTTGAAGAAGGACTGCGGCAATTTACTCTGGGACTTGGATTTAAGGTTCTGCTTGCCAATCAGGTGGGGCGGCTCTGGAGTCAGGTAGAAGCCATCGGCTTCGAAAGCATTTCCACTCCCCTGGCATGGATGGGAATCATCGCCTTCAGCCTGCAGATTTACTTTGACTTTTACGGTTATTCTCTGATGGCAAAAGGCCTGGGACAGCTGATGGGCTTTTCCTTGCCTGACAACTTCGCCCATCCCTATCTGTCTCTGTCCATGACTGAATTCTGGCGCAGATGGCATATCACCCTGGGAAGCTGGTTTCGTGATTACATTTACATTCCCCTGGGAGGAAACAGAGCAGGCAGCCTTACCATGATCCGAAACCTGCTGATTGTCTGGCTGCTTACAGGCTTCTGGCATGGAGCCAGCTGGAATTTCCTCCTGTGGGGACTGGCACTGTTTCTGTTGATTTTTATAGAAAAAGCCGGACTGGGGCGGATTTTACATCGGTTCCCCCTTCTGGGTCATCTTTATATGATGCTGATTATTCCTCTCAACTGGCTGATTTTTGCAGTTACGGATCTGGGACAGATGAAAATTTACTTTCTCCGTCTTTTCCCATTTATGACGCCCCACGCAGAGTTTACCTTTTTCTCCGGCGATTATCTGAAATATGGGCAGATTTACCTGGTTTCCCTTATCGCCGGACTGATTTTCATGACCAGACTGCCGGAAAAGCTTTACAGGCGGTACAAAAGCTCCCTTTTCACCGCCGCCCCTCTTCTGGCAGTTTTCTGGGGCTGTGTGTACCTGATGAAGCTGGGTGCAGATGATCCTTTTTTATATTTTAGATTTTAATGGAGATGTACATTATGAGAAAATACTGGTATACCATACTTTTAACCATCAGCCTTTCCGGCGCTGCTGCAGCGCGGATGATTCCGGATTCTGTGGCGGAAGCCGTAGCCGCTGAAATCATCGATATCGGAACCGATCTCCGAATGACTGCAAAGGCATACGCCGATGGAGGACAGACATTGGCCGAAAAGCCTCCGGCTGAACCAGGCGCAGACCAGGAAGCTTCTTCTGAGAGAAATCCGGCAGCTCCGCTCCCAGCTGACAGTTCTGCTTCCAACGACATGGCAGTGTCCGGCTCCGAAAACGTCTCTCCGGCTGCTGGGGAATCCGGCACGGTTTCCTCAGCCACAGAAGTTTCAGGGGACAGCCATCCCTCCGCTCTCCCAGAAACCTCCACACAGAACGCCCTCTCTATCCCGGAAAATCCCGATTTCACCAATGTGCTTTTTATCGGAGACTCCAGGACTGCCGGCCTTTCCGAATATGGAGATCTGGGACAGGCTGAGGTTTTTGCAGATTCCGGAATGAGTGTATTCAACCTGTTTGATTCCCGTATAAAAACAAAAAGCGGGAACAAGCTGACATTAAGGGAAGTTTTGTCTCGAAGGCAATTTCAAACCATTTACCTGATGCTGGGAATCAATGAGTTGGGTTACGAATACAGCAGCATTATCAAAAAATACCAGTCTGTAGTAGATACCATTCAGTCCCTGCAGCCGGAGGCAATCCTGGTTCTTCAGGCCAACCTTCATGTTACCGGAAACAAATCAGCCTCAAGCAGTACCTACAACAACGAAAAAATCAACCGCCTTAACAGCGGAATCCAGACCCTTGCCGAAGAAAACAGCTGCTTCTATCTTGATGTAAATCCAGTATTTGATGATGAAAACGGCAATCTGAAGGCAGATTACTCCACAGATGGTTCCCATGTGCTGGGAAAATACTATTCTGTGTGGGTAGACTGGCTGAAGGATGCCTCCGAAACAGGTACGGGTATGTAAAAAAGCTGCATTTTTTCAAAAACCGGTTGTCCCTTTCCCTGCTCTGATTTATACTGGACTTATCTGTAACCGGGTTTCGTGTTCTTTCAGGAGGCGCTTATGCAGCTTACTTATTTGCACATTCATAACTTCAAATCCATCCGCGACATGGAAATTACCGACATTGACAGCGCTCTGATTCTGGTAGGAAAAAACAACACAGGAAAGACCTCCGTTCTGGATGCCATCTGCGCTGTCTGCGGCTATTATCCTGTCCAGGAATCTGATTTTAATGAAAAGCTTCAGGCCATCCGCATTGAAGCATCGATTTCCATTGACCAAGAAGATTTAAAGCTGTTTCACTATATGGGGATTGTCAGTCAGTACCGCAGATATGAGGTCTGGCTCAGAACCTTTTACGAACGCTTCCCCTCCTATTCTCAGGAAAATCGGGAGCTGACCTTTACCTTTCATGTAAACCGGGACGGAAAAATCCGCTATGAGGACGGATTCCGGAAAAATAACCCTTATATTCCCATGATCCTTCCCCGGATTTACCGCATCACCGCAGAACGGGATCTGGAGATTCTGCAGAACGATCTGCTGATGTTTCAGGAAAATGTCCAGCTGAAAAAACTGCGATCCGGCTCCTGTCTCTTTGAACAGGCCAAGCAGTGCAATCACTGCTTTCAGTGCCTGGGATTAATTTACCAGAAAAAACCGGAAGAGCTGACTGCGGCAGAAACGGCCCGTCTTCTGGAATCGAAAATTTATCAGCTGAATCTCAGTGATTTTTCCGAAAAGCTCAATCACAATTTCCGAAAAAACGGAGGATTTGAGGAGATTCATTTTACCTTGAATTATGATATCGATCAGCTTTTCTCCCTGGAGGTCTCCTCCTTTAACCCCCAGGCCGGGACCGTGAAACCCGTGGAGCTTATGGGAAAAGGCATGAGAAGCATCTACATGCTGTCTCTTCTGGAAACCTACATTACCAAACCCGGACGAATCCCCAGCTTGATTGTCGTAGAGGATCCGGAGATTTTCCTTCATCCGCAACTTCAGAAAATCTGCAGTGAGATCCTGTACCGCCTTTCCAAAAAGAATCAGGTAATATTTAAAACCCACTCTCCGGATCTCCTGTTTAACTTTACCAAACGTCAGATCCGTCAGATGGTTCTGGACGAGGACCGATATTCCATCATACGCCCCAAAACCGATCTGGGACAGATTCTGGACGATCTGGGCTATGGCGCCAACGATCTCATGAACGTCAGCTTTGTATTCATCGTAGAAGGAAAGCAGGATAAATCCCGTCTCCCCCTGCTGCTGGAACACTATTATTCAGAAATCCACGACAGCCAGGGACGGCTTGCCCGGATTTCCATTCTCACCACCAACAGCTGTACCAACATTCGAACCTATGCCAATTTAAAATACATGAATCAGGTATATATTCGGGATCAGTTTCTCATGATCCGAGATGGTGACGGCAAGGATCCGGAAGAGTTAGCTTCCCAGCTGTGCCATTACTACGATGAGCGGAATCTGGAAGATGTGGATCAGCTGCCCAGAGTCACACGGCGAAATGTACTGATTTTAAAATATTATTCCTTTGAAAATTATTTTCTGAATCCGAAAATTATGGCTGCCCTTGGCATTGTAGAATCCGAAGAAATGTTTTATTCTGTACTGTACGAAAAATGGAATGAGTATCTGTATCGGCTCCGCAGCGGCCAGCAGCTAATACAGGTTCTTGGCCGGAATTTCACCTCTCCCAAAGACATAAAAGAGCACCTGGAAGAAATTAAAATATATCTGAGGGGCCACAATCTTTATGATATTTTTTATGGCCCCTTTAAAGACAGAGAGCAGGAAATCCTAAAAAACTATATCAAAATAGCTCCCCGCGATGACTTCCGTGATATTCTGGACGCCATCGATCAGTTTCCCTATTTTGACAGCCGAAGGATTTGAAAATAATTGTGGCAGAGCGCCCATCCTGCCTCAATTCTCATTCCACACATGAACCCGCCGCTCATTTACAAACATTCCCTGATACCGATCTACCTGGAATTTTTTCATAAACCAGTCACATTTGCACAGGAAAAGATAATAAATATTAAGCCCACATCCATGAAGCGCTTCAAAATTCCCCTGGCCTTTGGAAAGAATCACATCGGCTGCTTCAATGGCAGCTGATGCTTCCGGGGAAATCCGTGATAAAATGGTTCCTGCTGCATTATCTCCATTTCCGATTACCTCTGCTTCCCCGGTAAGGCCCGTAAATACCGCATCCTCTACTGTAGCATCGTTGATCACCTGGGCCCCACGGACAATAGCCGTTATCTTCAGCTGAGGATACTGTTCCTTGAGTATGCGGATAACCAGCTTGTCCAGCACAATCTCTCCACAATTATCCAGAAGATAAACAAGGCGTTCTGCCCCTTCCAGTTCCCTGATAAAATGCCTGTACTCCTCCTCATCAATCGAATCCTTCTCCCGATCCAGAAGGGATAAAAATTCCTCCGGCCTTACATCACTGACTGCAGAAAAATCAATATAATTTCCGATTCTTGCATACCTCATAGCGGTGTAAAGAGGATCTTTTGCACTCCTGATTTTTCCCTCAATCTCCGACTCCATATCCATAACGAGACGATTATAGGACTCCTTTATGGGGCCGTAATCCTCCGGAGCGCCAAAGTATTTTTCATAGACCTCTCCAATCCTGGCCGCCAGCCAGGGCGCGCAGGCATCGTCCTTACTCTCCGCAGTCAAACGCATCAGTTCCTTTATATACCTTGCTTTTTTATCCTCATCCCTGTACTCCCGCAGCTTTCTTTCCTGCGCAGACAACAGGCACATCATGCAGGCTGCATACAATTTCATCTTTCTTTTCCCCCTTTTAATCCCAGGTTTTCCACACATCCGGCTGGTATCCCAGCGTTGATTTCTTTCCGTTTCTGACAACAGGAGTTTTTATCACCTGCGGATTTTCCAGAACTTTTTCCAGCTTATCCTCATCAGCAAGGTACCGAATCAGAGCAAGGGTATCATGATCCTTTCCCTCCCACTGAATCATATTTTCCAGTCCGCCATTTCCCTGGGCAACAGAAAGAAACTCTCCCTTACTCATGCCCTTTTCCTTCATATCAATAAACTGATACCGGATTCCTCTCTCTTTAAAAAAACGCTCTGCCTTCTTTGTGTCATTGCACTTTTTTGTTCCAAAAATCTGTATATTCATCTCTTTTTCCTTTCTCATCTCCTTCAGGCTGCTGCTGTGTGTTCGGAACCAGAATCAGCTCACAAGTCGCTTCCTGAAATCTTTCCCTGATTTCCTTATTTACGTGAGTCAATGCAGAAGATAAGATCTCCACCTTCAGACTCTCCTCTTCAATATGAAAATAAACTGCCACCCACACATGACGTCCTGTTTTTGTAATATCAAAAAAGACCGGTTCAAAACCATACTTCTCCATGATCGGGGTGCAGATGGCCTTCACATCATCGGTAAATTCCTGTTCCGGGGAAAACAGAAAAACATCCTTCATTGCTCCCCATAAAACCTTGATACTTTCTGGAAGCATACATACCATAACAAATACTGCCACCAGCTGGTCAAAATACGGAGAAATAAATCCAAGCGGCGTTCTTTCCAGATACCGGGATGCAAAAAATGCAAGAGACATTCCCATACTATAAGCAATATCCAGCTTCCATCCCAAAAGCTCTGCCTGTATGGTTGGCGACGACAAACTGCGGTTCATCCTTTTCATCACCAGAAAAATCAAAACACTGGCAGCGCCAAGACAAAACTGAAACAGAGAAACCTGCGCCGTATCAACAGGATTACCTCCTGACAAAGCAGAATCCAGTACCTCTGCAGATACGCCCATGGTTACAGACAGCATCATAACACCTTTAATAATTACAAAAATCGATTCCACCTGGAAATATCCATAAGGATGCTTCTCCGATACCGGCTTATGAAATAATGGCGTCAAAAACAAAAGAAGCGCAATAAATACCAGCTCCGATGCATCGTATACAGCATCCGTCAATGCGGACTGAGAGTGGCTGTATATAGAAAAAATATACTCCACTGCGGCAAACAAAAGCCCTGAAAAAAACGATAGCCGCAAAATCTGTTTCTCTCTCTTTTCTGCTATCATAAAATCCTCTGCTCATTCATTTGAAGTATGATAAAACCTGTTTCCTTCACATACTCTCAAAATTCTTTCCTAAAACATTTCTTTTTTTAACTATTTTTAATTTTAACTTTTCATATGGTAAATGTCAATTTTTTATATTACTTGTGCGGAACATGGTTATCGCATTTATCTAATCTGCCCAGCTTCTTCCCATTTACCTTCTGTTATTGTTCTGCAGTCACATTCTCCATGGATTCCTGAATCTGCCTCACATAATCCACTCCGCAGCCACAGATTTGTGCAATCTTCTCTACCGAAAGGCTCAATGCCAAAGCAGATTGTATTACTGAGCTGATTGCTTCAGACATCTCTCCGTCTCTATCTACATTATGTGCTTCCAGCACGCCCAGATTCCAGATACCTTCCGTATCGATGATAAAAATAAGAATAGCTGTGAATGAATTACAATCAATCCTTTTTTATCCCCCAAAAAGAACTGCCCCATATTTTGCAGATTCTACCTTTTTCTTCCCAAAATGCAAAATCGCTACCTGATTTTGTGCAGGATCCAACTTTTTTCGTCCAAAATACAAAATCCGACCTCAACTTTGTGCAGAATCCAACCCTTTCCAGCCCAAAATGCAAAATCCACCCTCGACTTTGTGTAGGATCCAGCCTTCTCCCCCAATCTTGATACCAAAAAAGGCCGACCTCTTCAGTCAGCCTTCCATTTATATCACTCATTTTTTCCAATAATCTGGTAACCCTTCAAAGTAAGCAGCCGCATACTCCTTGTCCTTCTCAATCCGTTCCTTCAACTCTTTCAGAGAAGCAAATTTCTGCTCCGGACGCTCAAAATTAAGAAGCTGAACCTCGATCTCTTTTCCATACAGATTTTCTTCCAGCCCCATAATAAAGGTTTCCACCCCTACCGGACTTTCTCCTGCAATCGTAGGTTTTTTTCCAATGTTAGTCACACCGCGGTACAATCTCCCATCCACCAGCACCTGAGATACATATACACCAAAGGGCGGCAGATGCTTTTCCGGCGGCGGAAGAATATTGGCAGTGGGAAAGCCCAGGACTGTACCGCCGATATGATTGCCGTGAACCACAACGCCGTGAATGGCATAGGGCTCTCCCAGAAGCTCATTGGCCTTTTCTATATTGCCCAGATCCAGTTCTTCCCGCACATAGGTGCTGCTGATATCCCGGTGATCATCCTGCTCTTTTTCAATAATCACGGCTTCAAATCCACAGGACTTTGACATTTCCTTCAAAAGCTGCACATTACCTTTTCCCTTGTATCCAAAGCTGCAGTCTGTTCCCACAACAACTGCTTTTGCATGCATCTGTCTGACCAGAACCTCTGATACAAAATCTTCCGGCTGCATGTGGGCTGTCTCCTGATCAAATGGATATTCCACCAGGTAATCAATGCCCACTTTAGCCATTTTGTTCCGCCGTTCCTGATTGGTCGTAATCACCGTCTGAATCTGCCCGCGCATCACGCCGGAAGGCGCCATGTCAAAGGTAAATACAGCTGCCTTCAATCCCTGTCTCTCTTTAAAACAAAGCATTTCCCGAAGAAGCTTCTGATGTCCCTTGTGGCGTCCGTCAAATTTTCCGATGGTTACTGCCGTAGGCTCTTCAATCTGAAACTCCCTGGTTCCGGTGATTACGCGCATGTTTATTTTCCTCCCAGAAATATTTTTTGCGGGCGGTACCGCTGCTTTTCTTCTTCGTACTGGTAAAGCCCAATAAACTGGTCTTCACTGTCATACACTCGGACAGTAAAACAGCTGTTGTTTCCTTTGCAAGCCTCCTCCTCAGAGCAAGACTCTGTTCCGGCACAAGCCTCTGCCCCAGCGCAAACGCCGCTTTCCACTGTGAAAATCGTTTCATCCGCCCGAAATGGATTTCCGTTATGTACCAGCTTATCGCCCTCTCCCCGCTTCATGCAGAATTTTGGATAATCCAGAAATACAGAATCAACCGGAAGCACATGCTCTTCAACCCGTCCTTCATCCCGCAGAGCCTCAATCTGAGACAGAGTCAAACTATCCTCCAGACAGAAACGGTCTACTCGTGTGCGGAGAAGAGACTCCATACATCCGCCGCAGCCCAGCTTTCTTCCTATATCATAGCACAGGGTTCTGATATAGGTTCCCTTGCTGCAGGATACATGAAAGGTTACCCGGGGCAAATCAATTTTTTCTATCTGAATGTCCAGAATCTCCACCGGACGGGCCTGTCTTTCGATTTCCTTTCCGGCACGGGCCAGCTCATACAGTTTTTTGCCGTTGACCTTTAAAGCTGAATACATGGGGGGCACCTGCATATAAATCCCCTGAAAGCTCAGAATCGCCTGACGCACCTGTTCTTCTGTTACAGAAGCCGCCGCCTCAGGATTCTCCGCCAGAACAGCTCCTGTCGTATCCTGAGTATCTGTCTCCTTTCCCAGAAGAAGCACTGCCCGGTAAGATTTTGTCTTATCTGTCAGCATATCACAAAGTCTGGTTCCCTTTCCCAGACAGACGGGAAGTACCCCCTCCGCCTCTGGATCCAGGGTACCAGTATGTCCAATTTTCTTCATTCGCAAAATACCTCTCATTTTTGCAACAACATCATGAGAGGTATAGCCTTTTTCTTTATATACGTTAATAATGCCGTCCACTACGCTTCATACTCCTTCATCTGTCTGTCAATATGCCCGGACAGATTGTTGATGACATCATGTACGCTTCCGCTCATCGTACATCCGGCAGCTCTCACATGACCGCCGCCACCGAAATAGGCAGCAACCTTGCTGACATCCACATAGTTATTGGAGCGCATGCTGACCTTGTACACATGATTTTCCGTTTCGTGAAGGAAAATTGCAACCTCCACGCCTTCCGTTACCCGCATCTGATCCACAATTCCGTCCAAATCGGAGCTTTCTACTCCATAGAATTCCATATCCTTGCGGCGAACCACGCTGAATATGCATTTTCCCTCCCGGAAGGTCACGCTTTCCAGAAGTGCACGGCCCAGGATCTGATTCTGCACATAGGTTTTCCGGTAAAAGCTTTCATCAATAATTCTGGAAAACGGAATGCCGCGGCTCATCATATCTCCGGCAGCTTCCATGGTTTTTGCCGTAGTGTTGCTGTTTTTAAATACATTGGTATCGTGAATAATTCCTGTATAGATACAGGCCGCTGCTGCTGTGCTGATTTTATCCTTTTCCAGGAAGCCATAAACAACCTCACAGGTGGAGCTGGCGTCCGGCAAGACCACATTTTCCTCGCAGTATCCTCTGTTTGTAATGTGGTGATCCAGACAGATACTGTGGGCTGCCGTATCAAGATAACGGACAAATGCACCCAGCCTCTCTTTGTCAGCGCTGTCCAGGCAGATACATAAATCGTAGATAACATCCTCTGCCGGGTTCTGGCTGATCTGATCAAAATAATCAAGATAACTGAATTTTACCGGCGGTTTCTCCAGATAAACCTGAACATTTTTTTCTGGATACTGCTCCTTTAAATAGTTGCATACCGCCAGACAGGAGCCGATACAGTCGCCGTCGGGACGAATATGTCCCAGAACGGCGATCGTCTTTGCTTCTTCTACCATCTGCAGCAATCTGTTCCTCTGCATGATCCTCACCCTTTCCATCAATCCTGCACCATCTGTCTTTCTTTACGATGCCATCAATCTTTCAAGTCTCTGGTTACCTCGTCAATGAGCCTTGACATATTTACGCCATGCTCAATGGACTGATCCAGCACAAAGCTGATTTCCGGTGTATTCCGCAGGTTCACACGGCGGGCAAGCTCGCGGCGGATATAGCCCACCGCGCTTTTCAGACCTGTAATCGCCTCTTTTGCCCGTTCCTCGTCTCCAAGGACACTGATGTATGCCTTGCAGTATTTCAGATCCGGTGTCACCTCCACTGCAACAACGCTGGTCATGGCGCCGTTTACCCGGGGATCCTTGATTTCCAGACGGATAATTTCACTTAACTCCCTCTGTACTTCCATATTGATTCTTGTATTTTTAATGCTGTTTTTTCTCATATTTCTTTCCTTCCTGATGTCAGGCGGCATTGGCCGGCCACACGCCCGGAATGAAGCTTAGCGGGGCACCTCAACCATCATGTATGCCTCTACCATATCATCTTCCTGAATATCGTTAAACTTCTCGAATACAAGTCCGCACTCATAGCCGGTTGCTACTTCCTTCACGTCATCCTTAAACCGCTTCAGAGATGCCAGGCCGCCATCGAAGATCTGCTCGCCGTCGCGGGTAATGCGGCAGGAACAGCCTCTCTGGAACTTTCCGTCCATAACATATGCGCCTGCAATAGTACCTACTCCGGATGCCTTGAAAGTCTGACGAACCACTGCGTGACCAATTACCTTTTCCTCGAAAACCGGATCCAGCATACCCTTCATAGCAGCCTCTACATCCTCGATTGCCTGGTAAATTACACGGTACAGACGGAGATCTACTTTTTCTCGCTCTGCAATGGATTTGGCTGTTGCGTCAGGACGCACGTTGAAACCGATAATAATTGCATTGGATGCAGATGCCAAGGAAACGTCGGACTCGTTGATTGCGCCTACGCCGCCATGAATAACCTTTACTACAACCTCTTCGTTGGACAGCTTCACAAGACTCTGCTTTACTGCCTCTACAGAACCCTGTACGTCAGCCTTGATAATCAGCGGCAGTTCTTTTACATTACCTGCCTTAATCTGACTGAACAGATCATCCAGGGACAGCTTGGATTTGGTATCCTCAAGCAGCTTGTTCTTACTTTCTGCAATGAAAGTCTCTGCATAGGAACGTGCTTCTTTCTCGTTTTCTGTAGACATCAGCACATCTCCTGCACCCGGAACGTCGTTCAGTCCCAGGATCTCAACTGGCATGGACGGACCTGCCTCTTTTACGCGGCGTCCCTTATCATCCATCATCGCACGAACCTTACCATAGCAAGGACCTGCTGTTACATTATCTCCAACCCGCAGGGTACCCTTCTGTACCAGAATGGTTGCTACCGGTCCTTTTCCTTTATCCAGCTCTGCCTCAATTACAAGACCTCTTGCCTTGCGGTTGGGGTTCGCCTTTAACTCCTTCACCTCTGCTGCCAGAAGAATCATTTCCAAAAGCTCCGGAATTCCTTCTTTTGTATGAGCAGAAACAGGAACAAAAATGGTGCTGCCGCCCCAGTCCTCGGGAATCAGCTCATACTCAGACAGCTCCTGCTTTACTCTGTCTACATTGGCGCTGGGCTTATCGATCTTGTTGATTGCAACAATAATCTCTACCTCTGCTGCCTTTGCATGGTTAATCGCCTCAATGGTCTGAGGCATAACACCGTCGTCAGCAGCAACAACCAGAATAGCAATATCCGTAGACTGAGCGCCGCGCATACGCATAGCAGTAAATGCCTCATGTCCCGGTGTATCCAGGAATGTAATCTGCTGTCCCCGTACATCTACAGTATAAGCACCGATGTGCTGGGTAATACCGCCCGCCTCTCTGGAGGTTACATTACTCTGTCTGATTGCATCCAGAAGAGAGGTTTTACCGTGGTCAACATGGCCCATAACGCAGACAACCGGCGGTCTGGAAACCATATCCTCCTCGTTTTCCTCATCCTCCTTCAGAAGTTCGGCAATTACGTCTACCTTTTCTTCCTTCTCGCAGAGAACCTCATACTCCATGGCAATCTCTTCTGCCTTTTCAAAATCGATCTCAGAGTTTAAGGTTACAATCTGTCCCTGCAAAAACAGCTTCTTTACAATTGCAGAGGGCTGCAGCTTCATCTTTTCAGCAAGCTCCTTAATGGTCAGAGACTCCGGAATGGTAATCACCTTAATGGTTTCCTCCACCTTCTCTGCTACTGGCTTCTGAGGCATAATAAACGGATGCTTGGAAACCTTTCCGCCCTTGCGTCCTGCTCCGTCCTCCATATTTCTTGTTTTATCATAACGGTCATTTTTATGGGCATTCTTTACCTGACGGTTGCTGCTGGGCTTAGTCTGAATCGGTGTATCGTAATTCTTTGCACCGCCGTCTCTCTGGCCCTGGCGGCCGGAACCGCTGCGGTTTCCTCCAAAGCCGCCCTGACCCTGACTTCTTCCGTCTCTGTTTCCTCCGAAGCTGCCCTGGCCGCCGCGATTGTCGCGATTGCCGCCAAAGCCACCCTGGCCACGGTTATCACGATTGCCGCCAAAACCACCCTGGCCCTGGCTTCTTCCGTCTCTGTTTCCTCCAAAGCCGCCCTGGCCGCGATTGTCGCGGTTGCCGCCAAAACCGCCCTGGCCCTGGCTTCTTCCGTCTCTGTTTCCCCCAAAGCCGCCCTGGCCGCGATTGTCGCGGTTATCACGATTGCCATTAAAGCCACCCTGACCACGGTTGTCACGACTGCCGCTGAAGCCGCCCTGGCCACGGTTATCACGGTTTCCATTAAAACCGCCCTGACCACGGTTATCGCGATTATCACGATTGCCATTAAAGCCGCCCTGGCCGCGATTGTCGCGGTTATCACGATTGCCATTAAAGCCGCCCTGACTGCGATTATCACGGTTATCACGGTTTCCATTAAAGCCGCCCTGGCCGCGATTGTCGCGGTTATCACGATTGCCATTAAAGCCGCCCTGACTGCGATTGTCACGGTTGCCGCTAAAGCCGCCCTGATTTCTTACCTCACGTCCTGCTGTCTGATTTTGAGCCGGTGCTGCTGTCTGAGAAGCAGCCGGTGCTGCCGGAGCTGCCGCCTCCCGTACAGGAGTCTGGCCTGCCGGAGCGCTGCTCTGCTGCGGCTGACTCTGCGGACGCGCTGCAGTGCTCTGCTGAGAACGCTGCTGGTTCTGAGGGCGCTGAGTCGGACGCTGCTGGGAGTTCTGCGGACGATATACAGCCGCCAATTTCTTTTTCGGTGAATCTCCCTCTGCCTTCTTATCTCCGGCGCCATCAAATGCCTTTTTTACCATACCTACCTGTGCATCGGTAATATTGGAGGAATGGGATTTTACATCCTGATTCTCTTTCTGAAGCACATCCAACACCTCCTTACTTGTTTTTCCTATCTCTTTTGCCAGTTCATTTACTCTCACACTCACTACCTCCGATCATATTCATTTGTTTCACGATTGCCTTTGCCAGCCCTTCCTCTACCACAGCAAGAGATGCCCGCATCTCCTTTCCCATGGCATGGCCCAGCTCATCTTTTCCGCCGAAATAGCAGATTGGAACTTTATAGTAAGTACACATATTGGTGAACATTTTTTTCGTATTGTCAGATGCCTCTTCCGATACAATCACCAGATGGGCAGTGCCGCCCTTTACCGCTTTTTCCGTAGAAAACTCTCCGCTGGCTGTTTTCCCGGCCTTGGTTGCAAGGCCAATCAGATTTAAAATCTTCTGTCGGTTATCCAAGCTGCTCCATCTCCTTTTCCAGTGTCTCATATACCTCTTTCGGAATCGCCATCTTAAAAGAGCGCTCCAGACCCCTGCCCTTTACCGCCTTGCGGAAGCACTCCATACAGGGACATAGGTAAGCTCCCCGTCCGTTTTTTCTGCCGGTGATATCCAGCGTAAAGGTTCCTTCCGGAGTCTTCAAAATCCGAATCATCTCTTTTTTGTTTTTCATTTCCCCACAGCCGACACACTGCCGCTGGGGAACCTTCTTTGCACTTACCAAATTCTCACATCCTATCTGCTTTTCATCCACATTCTGTTGTAACGATTCAGGACGGCAGGAGATCTGTCAAAAAAATCCATGTCAAGCTTGCTTGTAAGCGGATTTTCCAGCCAGTTCTCACATTGGAGGAATCTCCGACGCTTCTTGTTCGGCTTTGCCGGACAAGAAGATGCCCCGTCCTGAGTAGTTACATTCTGTTACGGTTTATTCGGAAACCTCGGCTGAATATTCGTCAGTAGCGGAAACCTCGAAATCTGCATCAAGGTTGTCATATACGCCCTCTTCCTGATAATCAATGCCCATCTCCTCGAACAGTCCCATCTCACGGGCCTGTGTCTCGCTCTTGATATCAATCTTGTATCCGGTCAGTCTTGCTGCCAGTCTTGCATTCTGGCCCTCTTTACCGATTGCCAGAGAAAGCTGATAATCCGGAACAATTACCTGAGCCTCTCTTGATTCCTCATCTGCCACAACGCAGATTACCTTTGCAGGGCTCAGCGCATTCTCAATCAGGAATGCCGGATTTTCATCCCAGATAATAATATCGATCTTCTCGCCTCTCAGCTCATTAACAATGGAGTTGACTCTTGCACCGTTCATACCGACACATGCGCCAACCGGATCCACGTTCGGATCATTGGACCAGACAGCAATCTTGGTTCTGGAGCCTGCCTCACGGGCAATAGCCTTAATTTCAACCGTACCGTCCTTTACCTCTGTTACCTCTTCCTCAAACAGACGTTTTACCAGATCCGGATGAGTTCTGGAAACAGAAATACGCGGTCCCTTGGGAGTATCCTTTACCTCCAGCACAAATACCTTAATGCGCTCAGTCGGCTTAAATACCTCACCCTTCACCTGCTCTGCCTCGTTTAAAATAGCGTCTACGCGGCCCAGGTTAATGCTTACATTGCGGCCCAGATAACGCTGCACAATACCGGTTACCACATCCTTCTCCTTCCGGTACCATTCGTTAAACTGCATGCTGCGCTCTTCCTCACGGATTTTCTGCAGAATCACATTCTTTGCATTCTGGGTGGCAATACGGCCAAAGGACTTGGACTCAATGGGGAAATGAACCACATCACCCAGATTGTACTTGGGGCTCTTCATCTTGGCCTCAGCCAGACTGATCTGCATCACCGGATCTTCTACCTCTTCCACTACTTCTTTTTCTGCATAAACAGAAAAATCACCTGTCTGCGGATTGATGTTGACCTTAACATTGTCAGCCTTTCCGAAATGGTTCTTGCAGGCAGTCAGAAGAGAGTTCTCAATGGCCTCCAGCAGTGTTTCCTTGCTGATATTTTTTTCTTTTTCCAGCAAATCCAGTGCTTCAATTAATTCCTTATTCATGGTTTATCCTCCTAAAATCCAATACGCTTCTGCTATCGTTCACAGGACGTATTCTCCTGTAAAATCAGAAATCAAGCGCCAGACGAATCAGCGCGATGTCTCCCCGTTCAAATGTTTCCTGGTTTCCATCTTCTGTCTCAATAGTTACGGTATCCTTGTCATAAGACTTCAGGACGCCCTCAAATTCCTTCTGCTTATTGCGTGCCTTGTACAGGCGAATCTCCACCTGTTCTCCCAGACTCCGCTCAAAGTCCTTATCCTTCTTCAGGGGTCTGCCCAGTCCCGGAGAGCTGACCTCCAGAATGTAGCTGTCCTCAATAAAGTCCTCTTTATCCAGCCAGTCACTGAGCACACGGCTGATTACCTCACAGTCATCTACGGTAATTCCGCCTTCTTTGTCAATGTAGGCTCTAAGGTACCAGTTTCCCGCTTCCTTTACATATTCTACATCTACCAGCTCAAACTGATGCTCTTCAAGAAGCGGCAGCAGAAACTGCTCTGTTCTGGATTCATAAGTTTCTTTTCTGGTCATGATTTCACCTCTCTTCCTTCTGCTGCAGACCATATTATGTATCTCCTGAAACTTCTGATACATAAAAGTGAGAGTGGACATCTGCCCACTCTCTATTAGTCATTCTATCATGTTATCATATGTAGTATAACACTACAATATGTGAAATGCAAGGGGTTTCTTCGCTTTCCAGTACAAAATGCCCTCTTTATCCTTCCGTTCCAGAAAGCCCTCCCCATATAGATACTCCAGGCAGGAGAAGGTTTTTACCCAAATCTGGGTACAGGACATAAAATGCTGGTAATCTGGCGGTCCCTGACTTCTTCCATAAGCTCTCACACCCACATCTCTGGTAGTCAGAAAACCTCCGTCCTCCTCTAACACCCGCTTCATAATGGAACATTTATCCATATATCCCTGAACAACCCGGTCTACCTCTTTTCCAATATCCCGGATCTGTCCGCCATGAGCCGGCAGAAAGAGACAGTCCGCATAAAAATGCTTCAGCTGTTCCAGGCTGCTGAGGTAACTGCGCAGCATTCCCCAGTCCTTGTACTGGGTACAGACAATAGGAACAATATCTGTCATAATCTGATCCCCACAGAAAAGAAGCTTATGTTCCTCATCATAAAGTCCGCACTGACCGTTGGTATGCCCCCGCAGAGGAACCACCTGAAAATGAAATTTCCCGTAATGAAGCACCGTTCCCGGCGGTGTAGGAACAAAATCAAAATCCTCTGTTTTTCCTATACTCTCATAGGTTCTGTCTGTATACTCCATAATCGTCCTAAACAGCTCCGGCGTATATTCCTCCGTCACCCCCACTGTTCTGAGGCTGGCAATCCGTGTAGCCTCATCAGCGAGATAACAGTGGCGCAGATCTGCTCTCTTTTTTGTCTCATCTGGATTCATCAGAATCCGAGCACCCTTTGCCGCATAATACTGCACCAGCCCGCTGTGATCCGGATGGTCATGGGTAATAAAAATATCCAGTTCCTGACAGGAAATATCCAGACGTTCCAGCATCTTATCTATGATCTCCCTGTCCTGAGGGGTATCCATAGAGGTATCCACCATCAGACTTCGAATAGGTTGCTTCACTATAAAAAGATTGCGGGGAACATATCTCTGTCCCGGATACCGGATGGTATGTTCGTATATATTTTCAAAAACCTCTTCCATATACACTTTCCCTCCTCCCTTCTCTACGTCTATTTTAAAGACGTACTATGAGAATGTCAAATAATTTCTTTATAGAAGGAGAACCCAGTGTCCCCCATCCTGAAGCTGTCATAAACTGTAGTATGCGGTATCTACTGTCTGAAACTTATGAATAGGAGGCAATCCATATGAAACCAAAGCTTGAAGCCTGCAGCGTCAGTTATTCCTACCACACCATGGAAGGAGAAACTCCGGCGCTTTCTAATATTTCTTTTTTTATAAATCCCGGAGAATTTCTCGCTGTAGTGGGCCCGTCCGGATGCGGCAAATCTACTCTGCTCTCTCTTTTAAGCGGTCTGCTCCAGCCTGAGGAGGGAAGCATTCTCATTGACGGTATTCCCATCCGCGACTCCCCCGCTACCATCGGATACATGTTTCAAAAGGATCATCTGTTTGAATGGCGCACCATCTATGGAAATGTATCTCTCGGACTGGAGATCCAAAAAAAGCAAAGCAGCACCGCCCAAAAAGAGCTGAAAGAAATGCTTCGCTCCTATGGTTTAGGCGGCTTTGAACAATCCCGCCCATCTGAGCTTTCCGGCGGTATGCGCCAACGGGCCGCTTTGATTCGAACCCTGGCCCTGAAACCAGAGCTTCTGCTTCTGGACGAACCTTTTTCCGCTCTGGACTATCAGACCCGGCTGTCTGTTTGTGACGATATCAGCGCCATTATCCGGGACACACAAAAAACAGCCTTGCTGATTACCCATGATCTTTCCGAAGCAATCAGTATGGCTGACCGGATTCTGGTTCTTTCCCGCCGTCCTGGAAAAGTAAAAGCTGTTTTTCCAATTTCTTTTCCAGAAAAATATGACACTCCCCTAAAACGGAGAAATGCACCGGAATTTTCGGGATATTTCCACCAAGTGTGGAAAGAACTGATTTCATAAATGTAACTGTTCAGGATGAGGCGTCTTCTTGTACTGCTTTGCCGAACAAGAAGCATTGGAGATTCCTCTGATGTGAAATCTGCAATCTCCACAAAGCATTTTTATTTCATATGACATAATTTCCTATAATAAAAAGCCAGACTGGAATAAAAACATATCCAGTCTGGCCTTCTTATTCCACGCTTTCCTATTCCCGCGCTTTCATCATAAAGGTCCACGGAGATTCCAGAATCACTGTTCCCTCCTGATTTACCAGCTTTGTCATAACCTTCAGGATTCCCTTGCCCGGTTTGGAGCTGTGTCTGGCCTCGGTCGGAACCATTTCCAGATGTACTGTGTCTCCGATACACAGAGGAGCCAGATATTTTGCTGTCAACTCCAGAAATGCAATCGTCGTTCCCTCATAAATGCCAGACTGATTGGATAAACCTGTAGCAATAATCAGTCCCAATGCCCCATGAGCAACCCGCTTACCGAACATATTGTTTTTTGCAAACTCATCATCCATGTGCAAAGGATTAAAATCACCGGAGAGACCTGCAAAATTTGCAACATCTGCTTCTGTAATGGTTCTTCCCACAGTTTCATATAATTTACCGATTTCAAATTCTTCCAGATACAGTCCTCTGCCTTCGTATGCCATATGTATCATCCTCTCTTTCTTTTTGAATAAACTCCTCACCGCCTAAAGCTAATGGAATTGTATCAGCCTTATTTCAACGGAATTTTGCAGGGCGCTTCTCTTTAAAGGATGCAAACCCCTCCTGCTGATCCGGTGTTCCAAAGCAGGCAGCCATATACCCCAGCTCAATATTTCTTCCTACATCAATGTCCATGCTTGCGCCGGCTGTCATGGCAGCCTTAGCCATAGTAATGGCAGATGCAGAATTATCTGCAATCTGCTTTGCCATCTCATACACCCTGTTCATCAGCGCTTCCCCGGCTACAACCTCATTCAGAATTCCCAGCTTCAGCGCATCCTCCGCTGTCAGCATTTTTCCTGTAAAAACAATCTCCTTAGCCTTATTCATGCCTACACATTTGGGAAGGCGCTGGGTCCCCTGAAAGCCCGGAGTAATCCCCAGCGTTACCTCAGGAAGCCGAAGCTTTGCCCGTTCGCTGGCGATTCGGATATCGGTACAGAGCAAAAACTCCATGCCGCCGCCGAATGCGTATCCATTTACTGCAGCAATAGTCGGTTTTTTCAGCTGCTCGATTTTCCGAAAAACGTCTCCGCCCTTTTGGGAATATTCTATAATGTCATAGCTATTTTTGCTGTCCATTTCATGAATATCTGCGCCGGAAATAAAGGATTTTCCCTCTCCGGTAAAAACAACCACCCGAACGCTGTCATCTGATGCAACCTCATCTGCTGCCCCATTCAAATCCTCCAGCATCTGGCTATTTATGGCGTTTAATGCCTCCGGCCGGTGAAAAGTAATGGTTGCAATCCCATCTTTCCTGTCAAGTAAAACTGTCTGATATGACATAACCAATTCACCTCTTATTCTTTACACGCTCTCAGCCTCTGTCTTTATTATACATTAAAAGATGTAAGTTTGTCCTGTTAATACAATATATAACAGCATCAAAATAACTGTAATAATCGGTGCAACACAGAATACAAAAGCACAAGGCATATAAGAATTCTTATGGTTATTTCCTGTGTAACTAATTACAGATACAACCAGTCCGCAGTGAGGCAGAGAATCCAGTGTCAGAGCTGCAATTGAGGTACAGCGTGCCAGAGCTGCCAGGTTTACATGATTTGCGTTTACTGCCAAATCTCCGATAAAGTTTTCAATCACAACCGGCATAGCCAGACCAATACCGCCCGTACCGGAACCAGTAACACCAGCCAAACCTCCAACTGTAATAACAGATGCTACAACCGGATTGCTTACTGCTCCTACCAGAATACCACACAGAGGAGCGTAAGCCGGAACTGCCTGTACTACAGAACCAAAACCAACGATTGCTGCTGTATTAAACAGAGAAGACACACCGCCCATAGCGCCGTCGCTCATCATTCCCCAGAACTTGCTTAAATCAAAGCTGCGGAAGAAGCAGATAACAGCTACCAAAATACCTACCAGAAGAGATACCGGAACAGCCAGCTTCACTACGTTCAGAACAACAATCAGAACTACCATGGGAAGTGCAGCTACCATCCAGGACGGACGGCGGGATGCATCCTTTGCCTCTTTTTCAGCCATAATTTTCCGATCGGCCTCTGTCAACTCATAATGCTCTCCATTTTTGTGGCAGCGTTTTGTGTAGTAAAATACAAAGCCAACGACCAGAACCATTTCAAATACTGCAAACAGAATACCAGGCACCAGCCAGGAAGAGGGACTTACGCCCAGAGCTGTTGCCGGCAGCAGGTTATGAGCCTGCGGAGATCCGGGGAACCATCCAGAAGAGGTTCCTGCTCCTGCAAAATAATACAAAGGAAGCAGACGTCTCGGAATATCAGCCTCTTTAAACAGAGACAGCATCAGCGGATACATTGCAAAGAATGCTACAAATACAGAAACGCCTCCGTAGGTCAGCACCCAGCCCACTAACAGGATCGCCGGAATAACCGCCTTTGCGCCCAGTTTTCCTACGATTGCCTCAGCAATGGCATCTGCAGCGCCGGAATTATCAAACAGCTTTCCAAAAATCGCACCTAAAACAAAGATACAGAAGTTCTTGGTAAAATAACCGCCCAGACCACTTACATAGGAGCCTTCTGCACCTGTCATACCGTTAATTAGATAGTTTACCATTCCAGTGTCTGCGCCTGCTCCGGTAAAAAGAGCTGCAGTCAGCAGACAGAACATAGAAGCAAGCACTGCTGAATAGAAAACAGGCACGCCCTTAAATACCAGGAAAATAACCAGTGTAATACTTAATAAAATTAAAAAGATTCCCATACTCTTACTGTCCCTTTCTCTCTTTCATCATGGATTCCAATCCCATCAGTGTCTCTGAAAATAACCGTGCATCCATAAGCGGTACCTCAGCCGGAATCACTGGTTCAAATTCCATATATGGAAGAATATCCTTTTCAATACTGATTCCCGGAGCCACCTCAGCCAGCTCCATCCCCTGATCGGTTACCCGGAATACGCAGCGGTCTGTAATAAACAGCACCTTCTGTTGATGCTTCCGGCTGAATTCAGCACTGAATGTAATCTGCTCTACTGATTTTTTGAATTTTACTTTTTTTCCTTCCTGAAGAATCACCAGCTTTCCGTCCTCGATGGTTTCCTTCAGTCCGCCTGCTGTCATGGTTCCACAGAAAAGAACAGTCTGAGTTGACTGAGAAATGTCCACCAGACCTCCACAGCCGGCAATCTTTTTTCCAAAACGGCTTACATTCACATTTCCTGCTCCATCTACCTCTGCAAAGCCCAGACAAGTCAGCTCCAGGTTGCCGCCGTTGTAATAATCAAACTGAGAAGTCATGGGAAGCGCCGCCCAGGCATTGACTGCACATCCAAAATCCTGGCCGCCTGTAGGCACACCTCCTACTAGACCGCTCTCGATGGTCAGTGTCAGTTGATCTCCTACACCTTCCTCAGTCGCCACTGCTGCCACGCCCTCCGGGATACCGATTCCCAGGTTCACTACAGAATTAGGAAGCAGTTCCATAGCCGCTCTTCTGGCAATCACCTTTCTCTCATCAAAGGGAATAGATGCAAAATTAACTCCATCCAACTTATAATGGCCAGACAAAACGGGATTATAATAAGAACCTGGTGTCTGACGATGATTTTCCAGCGGATTCTCACTAACTACAACGGCATCTACCAAATTTCCAGGAATCACCACGCTGCTTCTGTCAATAGAAGCGCCGGATACATAATTTTTCACCTGGACAATTACCTTACCGCCCATAGCCTTTACTGCCATTGCCACATCCAAAGCATCCACGGGAGCACCCTCCTCTTCCATGGTAATGTTTCCATGCTCATCGGCAGTTGTACCGCGGATCAAACCAATATCCAGCTTCGGAACCTTGTACAGAAGGAATTCCTCACCCAGAATATCCACCAGCTCTACAAGATTTTCGGATGCTGCATCATTCAGTCTTCCCCCCTGAAGTCGGGGATCACAGAAGGTATTTAACCCGATTCTGGTGATTTCTCCCGGCTTTCCTGCTGCAGCTGCCCGGAACATATGGGCAATTACACCCTGGGGGAAGTTGTAGGCTGCCACTTTATTTTCATTGGTCAGATCCATCATCCTAGAATTGTTTGCGAAATGTCCTGTAATATATCGGGTAATCAATCCCTCGTAGGTCATGTCGTAAATTCCCTGATCCTTGTTGTTACCATTTCCTGCTGCATGCATAATCGTCAAATTACACGGATGTCCTGTTTCCTGATACCTTTTTGCGATTTCCAAATACAGCTCTCTCGGCGTAGCCATCAGCATAAATCCTGATACTGCAACTCCTGCTCCGTCCGGAATCAAATCCAGAGCATCCTGAATGCTCATTCTTTTGTCCATATGCAAACCCTCCTGAATTGTTTTGCAGAATCCTCTTCTGCCTATTCAATTATTTATCAAGCAAGAATCGTGCCAATTCTCTTTTTTCGATTTTCCAAAGGAATATGATATGTTTTTAACAATATTCTTATCTTCGATGCATAACTGCATCATTTTTCATGTGCATAACTGCATCATTGATACAAAAATGCAGCATTGTTGCATTTACACATCTTCAATGATATAATCGTTTTTAAGAAGCCAACACCGGAAATCCAGCGAATTTCTGCAAATCAGATAAAATAAGGAGCTGTCAATCTATGAAAAAAGAATCTGTTCTCAACAGTACCCACAATTTATATAAAACAATCATCAACGCTTCCTATGACTGTTTCTGTGTCACTGACAGTACGGGACATTATATCGTAGCAAATCAGGCTACGTTAGACAGCATGCAGCTGAAAGAAGAGGAAGTTCTGGGGAAAACCCCCTATGATCTAATGTTTGATAATGTGTACAATCACTCCACCATTCTGGAGGCCATTAAAACCAAAAAACCGGTTACTGATCTGGTCAATGTCAGAGGAGTCCAGCGCCTTTCCACCAGTGTTCCCTATTTTGACCAGGACGGAAACCTGGAATATGTAATCACCAACAACCGTTCCGATATCGTTATGGACGAATTTGCACGCCTTCTTGCCTATGAACAGGAGCAGCACGCCCATTATAAAAATATTACCAACTACCTCTGCAGCTCTACGGAAACAAAAATGATCTGCACTAGTCCGCAGATGCACGCTCTCCGCTGGGAGTGCTCCACCATTGCCTCCACCAACAGTCCTGTCATGTTATTTGGTGAGTCTGGTGTGGGAAAGGAACTGGTGTGAACTACCCATTGTCTAAAGCCAATGGGCTTCCTGCTTCCCAGACCTCGTAAC
>OHCA01000131.1_pt1 | contig 73479 bp, 60 predicted proteins | sample 1577541 | NCBI WGS metagenome assembly OHCA01 (sample SAMEA3879598, study PRJEB24766) | human gut metagenome | biome: human-associated habitat; feature: feces | place: USA | collected 1985/1987 | reverse complement strand
TGGGGTTCCAAGGCGTTTATTTCAGTCACTTTTACAGGTGCCGGCTCTTGCGCCGTCGGCGCTGCGCTTTGCTCTGCCGCCCGCTGCACCGGGATCTGCCCCTGGGGCGCGGTACGGTACGGCACACCTGCCTGCGCCGTCTGCCAAAAGTCCGTGCGGGGCGCTGTTTGCAGCACCGTTTGCACGCTCTCTTCCTTTTTGCGGAAGAAGTCGAGCTTGGCGCTGCGACTGCCTGCCGGCGGATACGCGCGTCCCACCTCGTCCGCTGCGGGGGCGCCGCCAAAGGTCGCTTCCTTTACACTGTCGCCGGTCTCAATCGCGGTCTTGACCCCATAATACACCAGGTCAAACACCGGCTTTTCGTTGGCAAAGCGCACCTCGATCTTGGCCGGGTGCACATTCACATCCACCAGCGCCGTGTTGACGGTTATATTCAGCACGCAGGCGGGAAAGCGCCCCACCATAATGCTGTTTTTATACGCCTGCTCCAGCGCCGCCAAGGCGGTCTTTGACTTCACCAGGCGACCGTTTATGAAAAAATACTGCATGGCCCGGCTTTTGCGGGAGGCATGGGGACTGGACACATAGCCCTCCAGCTCCATACCGTTATAGCTGTAATGCACCGGGATCAGCGACTGGGTCAGTTCCCGGCCAAACACGGAGTACACCGTGCTCTTTAAGTCCTTGTTGCCGGGAGTCACCAGGGTCTGCTTGCCGTCCCGGATCAGGCGAAAGGCGATCTCCGGGTGGCTCAGCGCCACCGCGTCCAGCACACCGGCCACTGCGTTGCCCTCGGTCACATCTTTCTTTAAGAATTTCATGCGCGCAGGGGTGTTAAAGAACAGATCCCGCACCACCACTGTGGTGCCCACCGGGCAACCGGCGTCGTCGCAGCTTTGTTCCTGGCCGCCGGCGATTACATAGCGGGTACCCACCTGCTCCTCTGCTGTGCGGGTGAGCAGTTCCACCTGCGCCACTGCACCGATGGAAGCCATGGCCTCGCCCCGAAAGCCCAGGGTGCCGATGGCGTTCAAGTCCTCCTCAGTTGCAATCTTGGAGGTGGCATGGCTGATAAACACCTTGGGCACATCTGCCCTTGCGATACCACAGCCGTCGTCCGTAATGCGCATATAGGTAGAGCCACCGTGCTGGATCTCCACCGTTATGCGGGTGGCTCCGGCATCAATGGAATTCTCCACCATTTCTTTAATTGCAGAGGCGGGGCGTTCCACCACCTCGCCGGCTGCAATCAGCTGGTACACGGACTTGGGTAAAATATGAATTTGCGGCATGGAACCACCGCCCTTTCTATAATGAATTCCGTTTTTAGCTAAGCTCCTGGGCCTTTTTGCGTAGGTTATCCAGGGTCTGCATAGCCTCAATCGGAGTCAAAGTGTTAATGTCTACGGTCTTTAGAATTTCCAAAATCTCGTTGGTACCGTTGGCGGTGAAATTGTACTGAATTTCCTCCTCCGGCTCCTCCTCTATGGCTTCTTCTGCCTTAAACTCGATGGGCACGCTGTTCTGCTCCAGCTCCTTGAGGATCACCTTGGCGCGGCGCACCACCTTGTCCGGCACACCGGCCAGCTTGGCCACTTCAATACCAAAGCTCTGGTCCGCGCCGCCCCGCACGATCCGCCGCAGGAAAGTAATATCGTCTCCCCGCTTCTTCACCGCTACGGAGTAGTTGCGCACACCGTCTACCAACCCCTCCATGGCGGTCAGCTCATGGTAATGGGTGGCAAACAACGTCTTGGCGCCCAGAGTCTTGCGCTTGCACACATATTCCAGCACCGCCCGGGCAATGCTCATACCGTCAAAGGTGGAGGTGCCCCGGCCGATCTCGTCTAAGATAATCAAGCTGTTTTGGGTGGCGTCTTTCAAAATGGTGGCCACCTCGTTCATCTCCACCATAAAGGTGGACTGGCCGGTAGCCAGGTCGTCAGATGCGCCCACTCGAGTAAAGATGGCGTCTACCACGCCAATGTGCGCCTGCCGCGCCGGTACAAAGGAACCGATCTGCGCCAACAAGGTGATCAGCGCGATCTGGCGCATATAGGTAGACTTACCTGCCATATTGGGGCCGGTGATAATGTGGCACCGGTCGTCCTGCAAGTCCAGGTATGTATCGTTGGGAACAAAGGGTCCGCTGTCCAGCAGCGCCTCCACCACCGGGTGGCGGCCGTCCTTGATCTCGATCACGCCATCCCCTTCTACCTGGGGACAGGTGTAGTTATGCTCTGCCGCCACATGGGCCAGAGAACACAGCACATCCAGCCGGGCCAGCGCCTTGGCAGTCACTTGCAGCCGCTGGATCTGACCGGCGATCTCCTCTCGCAGAGCACAGAACAGCTGGTACTCCAGCGCCACCTCCCGATCCTTGGCGCCTAAAATCTTGCCCTCCAGCTCTTTCAGCTCCTGGGTTATGTAGCGCTCACAGTTGGCTAAGGTCTGCTTGCGAATGTAGGTCTCCGGCACCTGGTCCCGGTATGCGTTGGACACCTCAATATAGTAACCGAATACCCGGTTGTAGCCCACTTTCAGCTTGGGGATACCGGTTTCTTCCCGCTGCTGCGCTTCAATGGAGGCAATCACCCCGGTGCCGTCGGTCATAATAGCCTTTAGGCTGTCGATCTCTTCGTTATAGCCTGCTTTGATAAACCCGCCTTCGCGGATAGAAAAGGGCGGCTCCTCCACAATTGCCCGGCGAATTTCCTCTGCCACATCGGTGAGCAGATCAATATCGCTTTCAATTTCCCGCAGCATGGCGGTGTTGCAGTCTGCCAAAGCAGTCTTAATCTCCGGCAGGGCGGAAATGGTGCTCTCCAGCGCCCGCAATTCCTTGGCATTGGCGGTGCCGTACACAATGCGGGTCATCAGCCGCTCAATGTCGTTAACACCCACCAGTGCCTGGCGTACCGTGTCTCGCAGCATAGGACAGTCAAACAATTCGCCCACCGCATTTTGGCGACGGAGGATTTGGCTGACGCTCAGCAGCGGCCGCTCCACCCAGGCACGAATCATCCGCTTGCCCATGGCAGTCTTGGTCTTATCAATCACCCACAACAGCGAATGCTTTTTGTCGCCGGTCATCATAGAGCGGGTCAGCTCCAAGTTGCGTCGGGCGCTGATGTCCAGGTGCATAAACCGCTCGCTGTCGTAGAACTCCACTTCCGACGGGGTCTCGATCTCGTCTTTCTTCTGCGTATTCTTCAAATAAGCGATCACCGCGCCCAGGGCACACACCGTCTCGCGGCTGTGACCCAGGTCCAGTGCGGCGATCTCATCCTTCTTCAAGGTCTCTATAATTTCCTGGGAGCAGGCGTCAAAATCAAACAGCGCCGCCTCCGGGTACTCGGCGGACGCCTCCAGCCGAGCAGTAACGAACTGCACCACATGGCCATAATCGGCAGCGGTGCCGCCAAAGATCACCTCTTTGGGAGAATAGGTGGACAGCTGATTGATCACCTTGCTCTCCACATCCTCGCCGGTAGCCAGGGTCACATGAAACTCGCCGGTTGACACATCCGCAAAGCACAGTCCAGCGCCGTTCTCGCTGCCAAACACACTGCACAGGTAGTTGTTGACGCCGTCCTCCAGCATATTGCCCTCGATTACCGTACCGGGGGTGATGATTCTTATAACCTCTCTTTTAACGATGCCCTTGGCCAGCGCCGGATCCTCCATCTGCTCACAGATGGCCACCTTGTAGCCCCGGCTCACCAGCTTGGCGATATAGCTGTCTGCGCTGTGAAAGGGCACGCCGCACATAGGTGCCCGCTCCTCCTGGCCGCAGTCCCGACCGGTGAGCACCAAATCCAACTCCTTGCTGGCGATCTTGGCATCATCAAAAAACATTTCATAAAAATCGCCCAGACGGAAGAACAAAATCACATCCGCATAGTCCTTCTTGATCTGAAAATACTGATCCATCATAGGGCTGATCTTTGCCTTTGCCATATTCCACTCGTCCTCCTCTCTGCAAAAAATGCTGCGAGCGACCACGCCGCCCGCAGCCGGTTTACACCTTAGTGGCAGCCGCCGCAGGTGCAGCAATCGTGGGTGCAGCCACCCTCCTGCTGCTGGGGCAGCTCACAGGTCTCCGGGTCCTGACCGTCAAAGAACAGGCCCATCATACCGCTGATGTACTGTGCCATCTCCTCCATGGCGGAAGCAGCGGCAGAATACTTCTGCATATTTTCGCTCTCCATAATCTCACCATAGAGCTTCTGATAATCGGCCTGCAGGCTCTCAATGCGATCCTTGTCTGCATCGTTTGCCTTCTCGGCCTCCTGCTGATACTTCAGGGAGATCAGTTGCAACTCCTGCATCTGCTGCTGCAGCTTCTCGTCGCCGTCATTGGCCTTAGCTGCGGCCTGGAGGGCTGCAAAGCGCTCGTCCTTTTGAATTTCTTTGCCCAGTTCTCTGAGTGCGGATTCCAAACTCATAAATTTAATTCCTTTCCAGTTCTCCCCGCAACACATAGGTGAGCGGTTCTATAACTTTTACATTTTGGAAGGAGCCGATCAGGCTGTCGTCCCCTTCAAATTCTATAATCAGGTTCCCGTCCGTGCGGGCGGCAACATAATTATCGCCTAACTTGCCTTTGCCGCTGACAAAGCACTTAAAAGTCTCGCCCCGGTGCAGCTGCATTTGCTCTGCGGAGATCTGCTCTTGCAGAGCCAGCAGCTCCGCCATCCAGCGGGCTTTTTCCTTATGGGACACCGGATCGTCCATCTTGGCCGCCGGGGTGCCCTCTCTGGGCGAGTAGATGAAAGTAAAGAGTGAGGTGGCCCCCACCTCTTTGACCAACGATAAAGTATCTTGAAACTCCTCATAAGTCTCGCCCGGGAAGCCCACGATCACATCGCTGGTGATGGAAAGGGCGCTGCCCATCTTGGCCTTAGCGTAGTGCACCAGATCTAAATACTGCTCGGCGGTGTAGCCCCGGTTCATGGCTTTCAGCACCCGGTCATTGCCGCACTGGAAGGGCAGGTGCAGGTGCTTGGCTACCTTTGGACATTCGGCCATGGTGTCCAGCAGTTCTTTGGTACAGTCCTTGGGGTGGCTGGTCATAAAGCGAATGCGAAAATCGCCGGGCAGGTCGTTTATCTGCCGTAGCAGTTGGGAAAAGGTGACTCGTGGGGTCAGATCTTTGCCGTAGCTGTTCACATTCTGCCCCAGGAGCGTGATCTCTTTATACCCGTCGGCGATCAGCTGCTTGGCCTCTGCCAGCACATCGCACGCCTGTCGAGAGCGCTCCCGCCCCCGCACATACGGCACGATGCAGTAAGTGCAAAAGTTGTTGCAGCCGTACATAATGGGCAGCCACGCCCGCCGCTGATCGTCCCGCACTACCGGCACACCCTCGGCAATCACGCCGTCCATATCCGGCAGTTCAAACACCCGCTTTTTGCGGGTTAGGGTGCGCAGCAGCAGCTCCGGCAGCCGGTGCACCACATGGGTGCCGAACACCAGGTCCACAAAGGGAAAGGACTGCTTGATGCGGTCGGCAATGTGCTGTTGCTGCATCATACAACCGCACAGGGCGATCACCGTGTCCGGGTGCTCCGCCTTATAGGACTTGAGCGCCCCCACGTTGCCAAACACCCGATCCTCTGCGTGCTCCCGCACGGCGCAGGTGTTAAAGAGAATAAACTGTGCTTTGTGCCGATCGTCGGTAAACGCGTAGCCCATATCCGCCAGCATACCCTTAATATGTTCGCTGTCCGCCACATTCTGTTGGCAGCCGTAGGTGATCACACAGGCCAGGGGCTTGTCCGTATAGCGGCTTTGCAGCACCGCCTGCACCTTGGCAGCGTTCTCTCTTTGGGCATCCAGTTCTTCTTTGCTGATAGTCTTGGTATTGATCAAGGGTACTTCCTCCGACATTGGCTTACAAAAGCCCATTTCAGGCTCCTGCACATTATAGCATTATAACAAATTCCGCGCCACGGTTCAATATATATAATATATAATATTTATTAAAAATAGGTGAATTTTTGTTCACCTTGCACCCTGCCATTGCTTTTGACGGCAAAAAGTGGTAAAATCCATACTTGCGTGCCGTGGATCGGCACTGAAAGAAGCAATTTGACGAGGTGATCTTATGCTGCACCAGCGCGGCGCCGGTGTGCTTATGCACATCAGCTCCCTGCCTTCCCCTTACGGGATCGGCGTGTTTGACCGGCACGCCCGAGACTTTATCGACCGTATTGCGGACATGGGCTTTACCTACTGGCAGGTGCTGCCCTTTAATCCGATTGACGGAGCCGGAAGCCCCTATTGCTCCCCCTCCGCTTTTGCCGGCAACTACCTGTTTATCGACCCGCAGGGATTGCAGGATATGGGCCTGGCGACGGCGGAAGAAGTGGCGGCAAACCATTACGACGGCACGCCGTACACGGCGGACTTTGCCTTTGCCGGTGAACGCCGACTGGCGCTGCTGGAGCAGGCTTTTTTGCGCATAGACGATACCCTGGCGGCCAAGATCAAGGCCTTTGAGGTGGAGAACCCATGGCTGACGGATTACAGCGTATTTATGGCGGTAAAAGAGGCGGAGGGCGGCAAACCCTGGTGGCAGTGGAGCGACCGTCACGCCCATTACCACACCTGTATTCAGGACATATATGCCTATGAGAGCCGGGCGGCGTTTTGGAAATTTGTGCAGTACATTTTCTACCTGCAATGGGGTAATATCAAGGCCTACGCCAACGAAAAAGGCGTGGCTGTCTTGGGAGATATGCCCATTTATGTAGCCATGGACAGCGCCGATGTGTGGTCCGGTCTGCCTCTGTTTCTCATTGACGAAAAGACCTTAAAGCCGGAGAAAGTGGCCGGTGTGCCGCCGGATTACTTTAGCGAGAACGGCCAGCTGTGGGGCAATCCCCTGTACGACTGGGCGGCTATGGAAAAGGACGGCTACGGCTGGTGGCTTTCTCGCCTGGGTCACGCGCTGACCACCTATGACGCGGTACGCATTGACCACTTCCGCGCCTTTGCTAGCTACTGGGCGGTGGACGCCCAGGCAGAGACTGCCAAGGTGGGCCAGTGGCTGCCCGGACCGGGGATGAAGCTGTTTGACAAGGTGTTTGGGGTGTACCCGAACGCCCCCATTATTGCCGAGGACCTGGGGGTGTTTGGAGAGGATGTGGTGCAGCTGCTTGCTGACACCGGCTTCCCCGGTATGAAAGTGGTGCAGTTTGGCTTTGACCCCAACGGTGACAGCAGCCACATGCCCCATAACGCAGAAAAAAACAGCATCAATTATGTGGGCACGCACGACAACAACACCCTGCTGGGCTGGCTATGGGAGACCGGTGAAGCAGAGCGCCGCTTTGCCCTGGACTATGCGGGCTTTACCGGCGACAACTGGGGCGACGGCGGCTACCAAAGCCCCGCCTGCCGCAAAATTATAGAAACGGTGTGGCGCAGCGCCTCCAATGTGGTGATCATCGCCTTGCAGGATATGTGCGGCTTTGGCAGCGACGCGCGAATGAACACCCCCGGCGTGCCGGAGAAGAACTGGCGCTTTCGCACGACGAAAGACACCATCGCCAACATAGACGGCGCCTATTTCCGCCGAATCAACAGCCTGTTCCGCCGCACCTACCCGGTTTTTGAAAAATAACAGGGTCAAAAAAACATCTCCTTCATAGTATGTTACTGAAGCACTGCAGGGCGCCGGGCGCCCGGTGTGCAATAACCTATGAAGGAGTTTTGTTATGCCCGATTCGATCATTGATACCGGCGAAAAACGCATTAACGAGGCGGTGTGCATTGACACCAAGCGCATTTACGACAGCTGCGTAAGCAAGGACTGCCTGGAGGACCTGCGGGTCACCTTTTATGCCCCGGCGCAAATGCTGGTAGACAACGCGGTCACCGTCAAGTGCCGGGACTGCACCATTGAGGCTGTAAGCATTGATGTGGACGAAGTGCCCTTTGACAACGGCTTTTACAGCGTGGATGTTACTTACTACTTTAAGCTGACCTTTGACTGCTACTCGGCGCCCTGCACAGTGCCTATGGTAGCCACCGGCTACACCAGCTTTAACAAAAAGTGCATTCTCTACGGCAGCAGCGGCAATGTGAAGGTCTTTGTCAGCAATGTGTCCGCGGAGGCGCTGGACTGCCCGGAGGCCCCCCAGTACACCAACCCCTCTGCCAAGGTGCAGGCGGTGGATCCGGTGGTTCTGTCTATGGATGTGGTATGCAGCTGCGACTGCCGCGTGCCCTGCCTAACCTCCATGCCCAAGTCCATTACTTCCACACTGGACAACAGCACCCTACCGGAGCGCCCGGCCAAGGCTGTGCTGGTGACCCTGGGTCTCTTTTCCATCATCCAGATGGAGCGGGATGTGCAGATGACCATTCCCGCCTATGACTACTGCATTCCGGAGCGGGAGTGCAACTGCAACACCGCCAACCCCTGCGAGACCTTCGCCGGCATTGACTTTCCGGTGGATGAGTTCTTCCCCAGGGACAAAGAGGACTGCTGCCCCTGCTGCCCGGACAGCGGCAACACCGGCACCAATACCGCCGACAATCGTAACAATCGCTAAGATCCAAAAAAGCACCGCTGACGGTCCCCCGTCGGCGGTGTTTTTTTCGTATTTTCATTGTTTGTCAACCAAGAAGTTCGCCCGGTCTTGATACTTGCCGTTTTTGAATGTAATTTCGTAACTCACCCGATTCGACCGCAGGCGCCATTCCAAGACGGTCACGGTATTGCCGTTCTTGCTCTGTTCCACACCATAATAGCTGACCGTAGACAGCGGCGCGATTTTCAAGCATTCTTCCAAGGTCAATTCCGGCGCCCGGTCATACAGACTTTTGGCCTGATCCATAGACAAAGGGCAGTCATAATACACATTAACCAGGCACTTGCGCTCGTATATGCCGTCCTGATCCGTATCTTCCAGAATCACATGGTACGGCATGCCCTCGTAAACGGTCTCTTCATTTGCAGCCAAGCCCGCCTCGTAATCCGCCGGTGTGTTTTTAGACCGCACCGGCAGTTGGGTTTTGTCCAGAACTTCCATGGTCTGCTGTAAGGGCTTAGACTCCACACCTTGGCGGGCTCGTTCCAGCAGCAGCGCATTCGCACCGCAGGACACGCCCATAATCACCGCCGCACAAACAGTCAGCACCACTAAAACGCGCCCAATCACCGGCATACGGCGGAAAATACCCTGCTCCAGCGTTTGGCTGTTGACCCGTCGAATTTCTGCCGCACAAGCAAAATCCAGAATTGCCAGTATTAACGGCAGCAAGGTCAACCAATACTGCACAGCCATCGTCCAGTCCATATCCCAGCCGGTCCATTGAGAAAAATATTTCAGGGCGTAAATATTGTTGGAAGCAAACCCCGGTACAAACGGGGTACGCATAATCCACGCGGCAATCACATCCGGGATCGTGCTCAACAGCACTGTAAACAAATTGAACCACAGCCAAATCTGGGCAATGCCGCTAATTGCACAAAACAGGCCATGCCCAACCAGCAGTACCGGGTCCTTACACTTCCACGCCCAGCGAAAGGCCAGAGTGGTGGCTGCCAAAACAGCCAGTACATTGACAAACTGCAAGGTATAAACCAGCCAGTCCGGCATAACATCATACAAAGAATACGACCACTGACTGTTAAACCCATACAGCACAGACAGTCCCACGCACGCCGCCAAGGCGGAAAAGCCCAGCACACGCCCGGGCAAGTTGCGGTGCAGGCGGCCCAGTTCCCGAGCCATCTCCTCTGGCGCGCCCATACGGCTCATTGCCATATTCTCCGCCTTTTCCCTCTCATGTCCGGCGTCTGTATAGAAGCTGATTTCGTCCTCTATATGATCCTCCAACTCCCGCTGCACCTGGGCTTTGGTATACGGGTTGGAGACCAGTAGCAGCGCCTTGTGCAAATACTCTTCTTTTTTCATGCCCCACCTCTACGCAAACTCCAACACCCGGGTCACATCCCGCGTATAAGACAAAAACTCCGCTTTCTTCTCGGCGAACTGGCGGCGTCCTTTGTCCGTCAAGTGATAATACTTGCGCCGCCGGCCGTCCACCGTGCGCCAATCGCTCTTTAGGCACCCCTCCTGCTCCAAAGCGTGGAGAATGGGATACAAAGTCCCCTCGCTCATTTGAAACACATTTTCGCTGCGAACCTCCAACTCCCGGATAATCCGATAGCCGTACAAATCCTTTCCGTCCAACACGCTCATCACCAATAGCGGCGTGCCGCCCTTGAGCAGTTCTTTACTGTAACGCATCACGCACCTCCTAAAATCAATACCTTGGATTACAATGTATATCTCACAATTACATCGTAACACAAGGTATCGCTTTTGTCAACAAAAAAATACCACCCTGTAAAAGAGTGGTATGCTTAACGGCGGGAGCAAGCCCCCGCCCTACGATATCTTGGGACAAGAGATGCAGTAGGGGCGGATAGCATCCGCCCGCACGATGATCTTTTTCCTTTAATCGTCTTTACACCTTTTCCATTCGGGCGAAGTTGGCCATCAATTTCTTGGTGCCCGCACGGTCAAAGGCCACCTCCAAAAGGGTATCGTTGCCCATGGGCTGGGTGGACAGCACCACGCCGGTGCCAAAGGTCTTGTGGCGCACCGTATCGCCTACGGCGTAAGTCACGCCGGTAGCTGCCGGAGCGGCCTTGGCGGTCTTGGCGCCACCGAACTTATGGGCGTAGCTGCTCTTTTGGGTCTGCTGTCCCACCTTGGCGCCGGTAAAGCCTGCGTGGCTGCGGAAGGACTGAACGGTCACATCCTCCGTCACCTGCTCCGGGATTTCTCGCAAAAAGCGGGAGGGCATATTCCGGTTGGTGGTGCCGTAAAGCATACGCTGGCGGGCGTTGACCAAATAGAGCTTTTCCCGGGCGCGGGTAATGCCCACATAGGCCAGGCGGCGCTCCTCCTCCAGCTCCTCCTCGCTGTACATAGCCTGGCTGCCAGGGAAGATACCCTCCTCCATACCGGGGATAAACACCACCGGGAATTCCAGACCCTTGGCGGAGTGCAGGGTCATCAGCACCACAGAGTCCTCATCGTCGTTATAGGAGTCAATGTCGGACACCAGCGCCACATCCTCCAAAAAGTCGGACAGCTCAAAGTCCTCGTTCTCCTCCTGGTATTTAATGAACATGGAGGAAAGCTCCTTGATATTGTTCAGCCGATCCTCGTACTTCTCCGGGTCGTCCTCCTGGAGATAGTCCGTGTACTTGGTCTTTTCCAAAATCTCCTGGAGCAAGTCGCTCAGAAGCATACCGTCCTCCAGGCAACGCTGGAAGTATGTAATCTGGGCGGCAAAATCCTTTAATTTTTGAGCGCTGCGGGCAGTTTTTTGGAACTCGTCTGCTCGCTGGCACACCTCAAAAGCAGAGATGCCCAGTCCGGTGGCGATCTCCGTAATATGGCTGACCATGGTGGCGCCGATCCCCCGCTTAGGCACATTGATAATGCGCTGCAAACGCACCGTGTCTGCCGGGTTGTTAATGAGCGCAAAGTAGGCGGTCATATCCTTAATTTCCTTGCGGTCAAAGAAGCGGTTGCCGCCAATGACCTTGTGGGGAATACCGCTTTTCGTCAGGGCAATTTCAATATTCCGGGACTGGGCGTTCATTCTGTACAGTACTGCGTGGTCGCTCATTTTGCGCCCGGCCTTTACATTCTTCAGAATCTCCTCCACAATAAAGGAGGACTCGTCCGCCTCGTTCTGGGCAGTATTCAGAATGATCTTGCTGCCGGCGCCTGCATCCGTCCACAGGCGCTTGCCCTTTCGATTTTTGTTATTGGCGATCACCGCGTTGGCGCCGTCCAAAATATTCTGGGTGGAGCGGTAGTTCTGCTCCAGGCGAATCACTGTGGCGTTCTTATAATGCTGCTCAAAGGACAAAATATTCTCAATGGTGGCGCCACGGAAGCGGTAAATGGACTGGTCGTCATCACCGACCACGCAAATGTTCTTAAACTTGTCCGCCAGCAGCGAGGTGAGCACATACTGGGCGTGGTTGGTGTCCTGGTACTCGTCCACCATCACATAGCGGAACTGGTTTTGGTACAGCTCCAGCACATCGTCATTCTCTCGCAGCAGCTGCACGGTGTTGTAGATCATATCGTCAAAGTCCATAGCGTCCGCCGCCAGTAGCTCCTTTTGATAGAGCGCATAGCACTCGGCGATCTTGCCCTTACGGAAGTCCGCACCCACGGTAGCCCGGTACTCCTGGGGACCGATCAGCGCGTCCTTGGCGTTGCTGATCTCCGACAAAATGGCCCTGTGGTTCAGAAACTTGTCGTCAATGCCCAGCTGGCGCTGGCACTGCTTCATCACCCGCTTGCTGTCGTCCGTGTCATAAATGGTAAAGTGGTTGGTATAACCCAGCCGATCCCCAAACCGGCGCAAGATCCGCGCACAGCAAGAGTGGAAGGTATGGGCCCAAATGGACTCCGCCTCCGGGCCGATGGCGTCTGCCAGTCGCTGGCGGATCTCCCCCGCCGCCTTATTGGTAAAGGTAATGGCTAGCACCTGCCAAGGCAGGGCGTAGCCGTCGGCAATAATATGCTGCACCCGGTTAACCAGCACGGTGGTCTTGCCGCTGCCGGCCCCGGCCAGGATCAGCAAGGGACCCTCGGTGTGCTGCACCGCCTGCTGCTGCATTTGGTTAAGTGCCATTGGTGTTCCTCCGTCTACAAAAAAATTACAAACAAAAAGGGCGCAAAATCCGGCAGGCTAAGCCCGCCGGATTTATCACCCAAAAATCAGTTGTTCCAGTTACTTTAACAAAGTGAGCATAATGCCAGCTGCTACGGCAGAGCCGATCACGCCGGACACATTGGGTCCCATGGCGTGCATCAGCAGGAAGTTGGAGGGGTTCTCTCTCTGCCCCTCTTTTTGGCTGACGCGGGCGGCCATTGGCACGGCAGACACACCGGCAGAGCCGATCAGCGGATTGACCTTGCCCTTGGTGAAGATATACATCAGCTTGCCGAAGAGCACGCCGCCGGCAGTACCCACGGAGAATGCGATCAGGCCCAGCAGCACGATCTTCAGGGTGTCCAGGTTCAAGAATTTATCCGCAGAAGTGGTGGCGCCTACGGACAGACCCAGCAGAATGGTCACAATGTTCATCAGCTCATTCTGTGCCGCCTTGGCGATACGCTCGGTCTGGCCGCTCTCTTTCAGCAGGTTACCGAACATGAGCATACCCACCAGTGCAGCCGCATCCGGCAGCAGCAAAGATACAATGACCGTTACCAAAATGGGGAACAAAATCTTCTCCAGCTTGGAAACAGGACGCAGGTTGCCCATCACCACGCTGCGCTCTTTCTTGGTAGTCAGCGCGCGCATAATGGGGGGCTGAATGATGGGCACCAAGGCCATATAGGAGTACGCCGCCACAGCAATCGTACCCAACAATTCCGGTGCCAACTGGGAGGTAACGAAAATGGCCGTAGGACCGTCCGCACCACCGATAATACCGATAGAACCGGCCTGCTGGGGGGTAAAGCCAAGCAGGATCGCGCCCACATAGGTAAAGAAGATACCCAACTGGGCAGCAGCGCCCAGAATAAAGCTGGAGGGATTGGCGATCAGCGGCGCAAAGTCCGTCATGGCGCCAATGCCCATAAAGATCAGGGGCGGGTAAACACCGGCTTTTACGCCGAAATACAGGAAGTCGATCAGACCGGGGCTGAGCACGGCGCCGGAAGCGTCCGTCAACCGGCCGGCCATCAGGTCGATAAACTCATGAATACTGGAGTAATGCACAGCCAGGTTGGCGCTGGGAATATTGGCCAGCAGCATACCGAAGGCAATGGGGATCATCAGCAGCGGCTCAAAGCCCTTCTTGATACCCAAATACAGGAAAACAAAAGCAACCACCAGCATGACAGCGTTTTTCCAGCCGCCGTCCGCTGTGAAGAAATATGCGTAACCGGAGTTGGAAAAGATCTGTACAATGACCTCCCAAACCCCTCTTAAAATCTCACTCATTCATATACCTCCGTTAAAACGGGCGTGTGTTCTCTGCCACAGCGGCAGCCGCCCAGGGATTGCGCACACCCACCGGATTGGGGCGCACACGGCGCACGCTCTGTACCACAGCACCGGGGCCTTCGCTGGCCGCAACGGCAGCTGCAATCACAGCCACTACCTCGCCGGGAATGCCACTCTCCACCACCGGTGCAGGTGCGGCAGGCGCAGCCTTGACAGCGGGTGCAGACGGCGCGGAAGCCACAGTCACCTGGCTCTCCATAGCCTTTAACTTTTTCTTCTTGCTACGGCTCTCTGCCCCGTGCACAATGGCGCCGAATGCCTTAAACACAAAGATCAGCAGCACCAAAATGCCCAAAACAATCACAATGCCGGCAATCACCACTGTGCTGGTAAAGGTAGCACTACGATCCGCCTCAATACCGGTAGCCGCCAGCAAAATTGAAGATAACGGGTTCATCTGATTAACCTCCAGTTACAATTTTCCAAATTAAAGATATTATAAATCAAAAGCGGCGCAAAAGCAATGTTTTTTGCAGCAGAAAGAAAAAAATTGCAAAACTTCGTCAAACTGTATAAAATCCGGCGGAAAGTCTTGATTTATTTTTAAGATCGGATATAATGATAGTGTACCAAAAGGAGGCGGACTTATGACTGAACAGACCTTGATCATTGCCATCTTGGTGGCGCTGGTGATCCTGTGGATCACAGAGACTTTAGGCATGCACCGCACCAGCCGCATTTTAGGCGGCGTTATTGACTTGGGCTTTGCCGTGCTGCGCTAAGTAAACAAAAGAAAATACATAGACCTACAAAAACAGCCGCTGCTTATCGCAGCGGCTGTTCTTTTTATTCTGTTATTCTTTTATGCGGCAAATGCGCATGGCATGCTTCTCCACCTTAAAACGCACTTCCGTATAGTCAAAATTCTCCCCATCGCAGTTACCCAAAAGCGGCCGATCGTCCACGGACCAAAAGCGACCGCCTACGGTGTAACCGGTATGCACCACATCCGGCGCATACTCGGCAGCCGTGCCGGCACTGTACCGCGGCACGATGGGCACAGCCTTCGCCAGGCTCAGCGGATCCACATAGGTAAAATCCAGCAGGCCGTCGTCCAGCTTGCTGCCCGGCGCCGGACAAAAGCCGCCGCCGTAGTAGCTGGCGTTGCAGATGGCAAACAGGGCATATTCCATATTCTCCCGATAAAATTTATAGGGGTTGCCGTTTTCGTCCACACAGTCCAGTTCAACATTGACCTTGTAGCGCAGGGGCTGCATCATCACCGGCACCACGGCAATATTGTATGCCTGATGGCCCAGTGGGGGAATTTTACCTGCGATCTTGCGGCCGATGGTCTCCACCTTGGTGTCCAGCCCATAGCTCATCACATTGATGCACTTTTCGCCGTTATAGTCGATCAGATCCAGCGGCTCCACCGTGTAATTCAGCTTGCCGGAGTACAGGCCAAAAGATTTGATCACATTCTCCACATTGATCTTCTTGGTGCCATAGACTTTCTTGGCAAAATCGTTGCCGGTGCCCAGGGGCAGCAGCATCATAGGGGTCTCTGTATGCGCCAAGCCGTTGGCAATCTCATGTACTGTGCCGTCGCCGCCACAGCAGACAATGACACAGCGATCGCCATACTTTGTCGCATAAGCCGTTGCAATCTCTCGGGCGTGGCCGGAATGGTCCGTCTCTTCCACAATCATCTCATCATCAAGAAGACGAAAAGCGGAGCGGATACGGTTGAAAATCGCCTCTTTGTCCTTATGGCCGGACACCGGATTCACAATAAATACATACTTCATCTGTTTTTCCCCTCTTTCACGCCGGATGCCGTCAAGCCAGGCAGGCACCGCCCACCGGGCGCACTTGCAGCACATGGCAGGTGCCCTCGCCGAACACGCCCTCCAGCACGGTACGGTACTGCTCCAGCAGATCGTTTGGCACAAAGGCCTGAATGGTACCGGCAAAGCCGCCGCCGTGCACGCGATAAGCGCCACGATCACCCAGCACCTGGCCGCTGATGGCCAGCGCCAGGCTCAGCCGCTGATCCGTGGGGTTCTTGGTGGTAAACACATTTTGATTATACATAAAGGAGGAACGGCCGGAGGCATTGATGTCTGCCAAAAAGCCGTCAAAATTCCCCTGCTCTAAACAAGAGACAGCGTCCTCCACCCGGCGATTGTCATTATAAAAATGAATCGCGCGGATCAATGCACGGTCATTGACCTTGGTTTGCAGCTCCGGCAGTGCGGCAAAGAAGTCCTCGTAAGCCACCTGGCGCAACACAGACTTGCCCATGGCGTGCGCCACTGCTTCCATCTCGCTGCGAATGGCAGCGTAATCGTCCGTCAGATCCGAGTGGTTGCCGCCGGTATCTACAATGCACAGGCTGTGACCGGAGGCAGCAAAGTCATAATCCACCTTTTGGATCACCGGCTCTTGGGTGCTCTCAAAATCAATGGTCACAAAGGCGCCTACGGAAGAAGCCATTTGATCCAGCAAGCCGCAAGGCTTACCAAAGAATACATTTTCGCTGTACTGTGCCACCTTGGCAACGGTTACCGGGTCGATGCCGCCATCGTTGTACAAATAAGAAGTGATGGTCCCCAGCAGCACCTCAAAGGCTGCGGAGGAGGACAGGCCGGAGCCGCCCATCACATCGCTGGTGGTTACCGCATCGTAGCCGCCGACGGTATAGCCCAAATCACTAAGCCGCGCAGACACACCGCGCACCATAGCCGTAGAATGGCCAAAGGCGTCTGCGTTGGGGGCCAGATCCGCCAAATCTGCCACATTCATTTGGTGGCCGGCAGACTTAACCCGCACCACGCCGTCCTCGTTCTTGGAGGCAACGGCAATGGCGTCCAGGTTTATGGCCGCCGCCAACACCTTGCCGTGATTGTGGTCCGTGTGATTACCGCAGATCTCCGTGCGTCCAGGAGCAGACATCAGGTGCACTTCCCGGTCTCCGCCAAAGGTTTCTGCAAAGGTGGTCAGAAGTTCCATGTACCGGGACTTCTGCTTTGCCACTTCCCCGTCGGTCACATATACCCGGCGAAAGGCGTCATCCAACTGGCCGTCTTTGATTTTGTTCATCATCGCTTGTGCATTCATAATTGTACCTCTTTGATTTTATAATACGATTTTGTATTTTTCTTTTTCGCTGTATAGAAGCAGGGTTTGGTTCATCTGGCGGGACCGACGGCCGTAATATATATTAAAGGCCATACTGGTAATGCCGGAGAACCCTACAATGATCATCAACAGCGCAATGAACCGCGCCGAAAACGGATTGTACAGCACGGTACCGATTTTGGTATAAATGTAAAGCCGGGGCGCAAAGCCCAGCAGGCTCAGACAAATATAGTAAAGAAAGTCGTAGTGCATGGAGCCATAATACTTGGACACCATGCCTAAAGGAATGGACGGCACCAAACGGGACACAAAGAGGACATAAGGGTTACCGTTGCCCTTAAATCGAATCCAGTCCCGAATAAAGCGCATTTGACGAATATTCAGGATCATACCGGCCCAACCGCCGCCGATCCAACTGCCTTCCGCGTATTTAACCGCGAAGAAGAACGCCAAAAACACCATATTGATCAGCATAGCCTGCCCCAACGGGAACACCACGCCGGAGATCACACACAGCACACCCATAGGAATCGGCAGCTGGCACTTGGCAACATACAGCGCAAAAATGCACAGAATGATCTCAAAATCCGAGTCCAGTCCTACAATGGACTCGTCCAGCCGCCGCAGCCAGCTGATGAGCGCGTCAAAACGCACCTCCAACTCCGTGTGCTTATAAAGCGCCACAGCCAGCAACACCAAAAGCCCCAGCGTCACCAGTGCGATCACGCCGGAAATGAAGTTGGTTCTGTGCCGTTTTTGCTGCTTCAACGGCGTCACCTCCCTTATCTGCGGAGGATCAGTCCTCCTGCTCTCTGAAGTTGCCCAAAAACTTAAAGCCCGGCAACTCGTCCGACAGCGCGCACAACAGGTCCAAGGTCACATCTCGGCGCACACTGCCCATAATATCCACATAAAAGAAATAGCTAAATTCGCCGTTACCCATGGGGCGGCTCTCAATCTTGGTCAGATTCAGCCCGGCCATGGAGAAACGGCCCAGTACCCGGTACAAAGACCCGGTGGTATGAGGCACTCGAAAAATCAGCGAGATCTTATCCGCATCGCTGCTGATCTGCATATCCTTGGAGATCACAACAAACCGAGTCCTGTTATTAGAAATATTCTGGATCTCCCGTTTCATAACCTGCAAGCCGTATTTTTTTGCCGCAGTAGGTGAACAGATAGCGGCAATATCCCGCCGGTCGGACTGAGCCACATACTTAGCAGCCGCCGCTGTATTGGAATAAGTAATGCCGGTAAAGCCGAAATTCTCAATAAAATTACTGCACTGGGTCAGCGCCTGATGATGGCTGTAAATGCTCTCCACATCTTCATACCGGGTATCCGGGTGGGCGGCCAGGCAGTGCTCGATTTTTTCGTCTCGGGCACCTACCATAAAAAAGCGGTACTTCATAATCAGGTCATAGGACTCGTGCACACTGCCGGCGGTGGAGTTCTCCACCGGGATAATGCCGTAGCGTGCCTCGCCCTTGTCCACTGCCTCAAATACATTCTCAAAATACTTATAATATTTGATGGGCACACCGGGAAATAGCCGCGCCCCGGCAATGGACGCATAAGCGCCCTCCACACCGGCACAGGCAATGCACTCACCGGGCGCCACAGCAATGGGGCCGTCCTGCAAGGCTGCCGTGATCTCTTTTCTTAAATCGGCGCCGCCGTGCATCATCTTGTGCTGGAGCGCACGGGAGGCGTCCATAGTAGCAGCAAACACGGTCTTGATCGTTTCGCCCCGATCGCCGCACTTGCCTGCCACATCGTCGAGAATTTGGCGTTCCCGCTCCTCATTGAGCACGGGAATCCCCCGCTCCACCTTGTACTTGGCCACCTGCTCAGACACATCCATGCGCGCCATCAGCAGAGGAATCAGCTGATCGTCGATACGGTCGATCTCTTTTCTCAGTTCCAACAAATCCATGTATTTTCTATTCCTTATATTCTCTTACTTTTCGATTTTATCCTTGGATCAGCAAATCCATCAGCCCAAAGGCTACGGCAGCCTCTACCACCGGCACGGCACGAGGCACGATACAGGGATCGTGGCGACCGTGAATGGTCAGGGTCTCCGGCTCCATGGTCTGCAAATTCACACTGGGCTGTGGCTGACCAATGGAGGGCGTGGGCTTTATGGCCACCTGAAGCACCAAGGGAGCACCGGAGGTCATACCACCCAGCACGCCGCCGTTATTATTGGTCAGCAGCGCCACCTTTCCGTCCCGGACGGTGTAGCCGTCGTTCACATCTGCACCAAAGGCGCCGGCAAAATCAAAGCCCAGGCCAAACTGCACGCCCTTCACCGCCGGAATGCCAAACAGCAGGGCCGAGAGCTTGCTTTCCACGGTAGAGAACATATTGCCCCCTACCCCCACCGGCAGACCGATGGCTGCGCACTCAATGCTGCCGCCCACACTGTTTTGTTGCAGCCGGGCAGCCTCGATCACTGCGCGCATATTCTCCTCCGCTTCCGGGTTCAGCACGGCAAACGTGCTGTCGCCCAGGCAGTTTAATGTCTCTTTATCAATGGAATTGGGGTCAAACAGGGCGTCCTTTACCCCGCCCACCTTGGCAATATGGGCGCCTACAAACACGCCCTGCTGTGCCAAATACTGCTTAGCAATCGCACCGGCAAATACCAGAGGTGCCGTCAACCGGCCGCTAAAGTGGCCACCGCCTCGCACATCGTTACGGCCGCCATACTTTACATAGGCCGGATAATCGCTGTGAGAGGGTCGAGGTACCAGCGCCACATTGCCATAGTCACCACTGCGGGTATTCTCATTGGCAATCTCCATGGCCAGAGGCGCACCGGTGGTGCGCCCATTCAGCACACCGGAGAGAATATGAGGAATATCCTTTTCCAGCCTGGGGGTGGCGGTTTTGTCACGCCCCGCCATATCCTTATAAATGGCGTCCAAATCCACCGGGATACCGGCAGGCAAACCGTCAATCACACAGCCGATGGCCGGACCGTGGCTCTCACCAAAAATACTCAGTTGTACCTGCTCACCTGTTACTGATGACATCTGCCTTACCTCCCAGTGCACAAAAATCCTCAAAAAAGGCAGGATAAGTCTTGTTAATGCTCTCTGCCTGTTTGATCACGCTGTCACCTGCAGCATACGCTGCCGCCACAGAAAAGGCCATCACGATCCGATGATCGTTGCAGCCGTCCACTGTGCCGCCCTGCACCACGCCGGTGCCGTGGATCACCAGCCCGTCCGGCAGTTCTTCCACCTGCACGCCCATGGCCCGCAGATTCAGCGCCACGCTTTGTAGCCGATCCGACTCCTTAAACCGCAGCCGTCCGGCACCGGTAATGCGGGTGGTGCCCTTTGCAAAGGCAGCGGTCACTGCCAGCGCAGGCACCATATCAGGAATATCCCGAGCATCAATCTCCGCCGGGCGCAATTCGCCGCCACAACACCGCACAATACGGTCGCGCACTTCCACCCGGGCACCGAAGCGCTCCATCATAGCACAAACGGCTTTATCCCCTTGGGTAGAGGCCGGGTTCAGTCCGGCAATTTCTATCTTCTGCCCCACCGTGCCGGCAGCCATAAAAAACGCCGCGTGGGACCAATCGCTTTCTACTGTAAAGTCCACAGACTCGTACTGCTGATTGCCCCGCACCAGGTAGCCAAATTCCGTAGGCCGTACCTGCACGCCAAAAGCTGCCATCACCTGCAAAGTAATATCAATATAAGGCTTTGACTCTAATTCCGTTGTTAAAAGGACTGCCGAGTCGCCGTCTAAGAGCGGCAGTGCCAGTAGCAGCCCTGTCAGGTACTGAGAGCTGACGTTTCCGGCGATCTTATATTGCCCGGGTCGCAGCTTGCCGGTAATAGAAAAGGGCAGGCCGCCATCTGTCTGTACCTGCACACCGTGCTGTGGCAGCAGGGTGGCAAAGGCATCCAGCGGGCGCTGGGGCAGCCGACCGGCGCCGGTAAAGGTTACCGACTTGCCCAAAGCTGCCGCCACCGGAATCAAAAAGCGCACCAAAGAGCCACTTTCGTTGCAAAAAATTTCGTCCCGCCCGGCAGCCAAATCCGCCAGCGCTTGAACCGTGGCTGCAATATCTGCCGAAGTGCCCAAGGGCGCTACGGAGCCACCACCGGCCAGCGCACTGCAAATCAGCGCACGAATGGCAAAGGACTTAGAAGGCGGCAGCTGCACGGTGCCTGCCAGCGGGGACGGCGTGATCTTTACTTGCATGCCCCACCTCCGAACATGGTTCGCAGGGTAGGCAGATCCACCGGATCAATAAAGCTGTCGCCGATCTTACGCAGCAGCACCAGTTTCATACCGTCTGCGGTGCGCTTTTTATCCGCCTGCATCGCGTCCACAATTTCATCAATAGAATGGGTATCCGCCACAGGCAGGTTGTATTTTTGAAGTAAGGCTGCAATACGGTCCGCCGTGCCCGGTTCCGTCAGCCCTGCGCCCTCTCCGGCACGAGCCGCCAGCACCATACCGATTCCCACAGCGGCGCCGTGCGTCACCGTTTGATAGTTCCATAATTTTTCAATGGCGTGACCAGCGGTATGCCCAAAGTTCAGCAGAGCGCGCTCGCCCGCTTCCTTTTCGTCATGCTCCACCACCACGCGCTTCATATCCACACAGGCATAGATAATCTCGTGAATACGATCTTTAGCACTGGCCTGCTCCAGCAGGGCAAACAGCTCCGTCGAGCGGATACAGCCGTACTTGATCACCTCGCCCATACCGTCACTAAAGAACACATCCGGCAGGGTACGCAGCACCTGCGGATCAATCAGCACCAAAATCGGCTGGTGAAAGGCGCCGCACAAATTCTTGCCCATAGGCAGATCCACGCCGGTTTTGCCACCCACGGAGGAGTCCACCTGCGCCAGCAGTGTCGTAGGTATCTGCACAAAATCAATGCCCCTCAAATAAATGGCAGCCGCAAATCCGGCCATATCGCCGCACACACCGCCGCCCAGCGCAACCACCAGGTCGCCCCGCGTCAGTCCCTCCCGGGCCATATAATTCACCATATTCAGCACGGTCTCCGGCTTCTTGGACGCCTCACCGGCGTCAAATACCAGGGTGCACACCTGAAAGTCTGCGCTCTCCAGCGCCTGCACCACCCGGTTGCCATACAGAGGGTACACATTGCTGTCGCTGATCAGGCAAATGCGCTTGGCGCCGGACACGCGACGCACCAGGTCACCGGCTTGCTCCAGCAGGCCATCGTCAATGAGAATATCATACGGTCTGCCGGTATGTACTGTGATCTTTTGCATCAGCCGATCTCCTCCTTAATCCGGTTGCCCTGTTCCATCAACGCCCGCAGTGCCGGCGCATCCTCCGCCTCAATGGCAGAGCGGAACTTTTGCAAATTGCCAACTAAGTCATCAATCTCGCGAATCAGCGGCTCCTTATTATCAATAAATAACTGGGCCCACATCTCTGCATTGATGCGAGCCACCCGGCTCACATCCCGATAGCTGCCGGCGCTGAAGCCTGCGTGCTGGGGTGCCAAAGGCGACAACACATACGAGCAGGCCAGCACATGGGCAATTTGAGAGGTAAAGGCAATCATCTCATCATGATGTTCCGGGGTGGTCACCACTGTGCGGGCGAAGCCCATATCCTCTGCCAAACCGATCAGGGCATCCACCTTGCGGCGGGGTGCGTCCACCGGGGTGCAAATAAAGGACGCGTTGTCAAACAAGTTGTTCAGGCTGTTGTCATAGCCGGATACCTCACGCCCGGCCATAGGGTGGGCACCGATAAAAGTAAATGGCAGATCCTTATGCGCTGCCATTTGGCGACAGATCTTGGTTTTGATCCCGCAGGAGTCCGTAACCACGCTGTCTTTCTTAAACAGGTCCTTGTGCTCCAAAATGAAGGGCACAATCGCCTCCGGATAAAAGTTAATTATGGTAATGTCTGCCTGGGGCAGCAGTTCCTCCAAAGAACCGGTGGCGTCAATGGCGCCGTCTGCCAAGGCGCGCTGCGCCACACTGGGCGTGCGGTTCCAACCCAGCACGCAATGTGCCGTGTTTTTCTTCAATGTTTTTGCCAGACTGGCACCGATCAGACCCAGCCCTAAAATCAATACTGTCATGAGAATTCCGTCTTTCCGTCCGAACCTACGGACCCAAAATCACAGATACTATAATAATATATTCCCTATCATAAGTCAAACGAAAAAGGCGAAAAGGCGCTCCTTTGGCTAAAAATGAACAGAAAAACGCCGCACCGAGTTGCCTCAGTGCGGCGCATTCATTTTAATTCCAGCGCTTATTTGCCGAATACATCGTACTCAGAATCGTCAAACAAGTCGTTGCCCTTGTTGTTTGAAGGGTCGGATGTCATAACCACATCCTCGGACTTAAGCTGGTACTTGCGAACGGTGATCACCGGTTCTTCATAACTTTTTCTCATCTTAAAGTCCCTCCTTCCTTAAAACTGCACGGTCTCGCTTACAGCCTTGTCAGCATACACGGTATAGGTCTTGCCGTTCAAGGTGTAGGTCACATAGGATCTGTAAGTCAGATCATAGGAACCGGACAGCGAAGTGGACTTGACGCTGACCACATACTGGCCGTAGTTATCATTTTCACCGGTGTGCTTGGAAGCCTTCAGACGCTTAATGCTGCTGTCGGTGCCGGCATTCTCCAGAGTCAGAGTCTTGCCGGCAGCGGTGGTGAACAGCATACCGTACTCCACAGCCTTGGCATTCTCCGGTAGAGCAAAGTTGCCGATCATGGAGAACTTGGTGCTGGCTTTTACGATGCCATCACGGGTGGAGGAGGTAGCACCGTTTGTATCATTATCCAGCACATTACAGGTCTCCTGGTCTTCTAAGATGGCTTGCCAATCGGAAAGAGTATACGCATCATACTCAGCATCTTCACAAGCACGCAGAGTCAAGGTGTTGCCGTAACCAACAATCACAAAGGTGCTGCGCTGAGCAGTTACTGTCTGGCCGGTACTGGGGTTCTCATAACTACCCTCAAGTTCGCCCAGATACTTCACCCAAATCTCAGCGCTTTCATCGGTATAAGTCACCAGATCATTGTAATTGAAAGTCTTATTGATAACAGGGTCTTGGTTTACATTCAAAACAGAGATATTAAATGTGGCAATGTTCGTCACATCATACTGTGCGGTAATGGTGGTGTCACCGGTTACGTTAATCTTGGAACCGGCGGCTGCGCCGTAGTCATAACCGCTGAAGGTGTAGAATGCACAAGAGGGAGCGGTGGGCATGGTCACGGAGCCGCTGGTGTAAACCACATCAAACACATGACCGTTAATGCCGTTGACAAAAGTCACTACATAGTTAGCCGCGTCGCTGTCCGCCTTCTCTGTGGTCAGATACGTGTTGCCCTTAACCACAAAGCCGTAGCTGGGTGCGGTGGTCATATACTTGGGTGCGGTGGTCTGGGGAACCTGCACGGAGTTGTAGCTGTAGTACCAAGCATACTTGGCAGCGCCGGTCTCCGTTTCAATGTCATCATTGGTGCTGACGGTACCGTCACCGTTCACTTCAATGCGGGCACCGTAATTGTAAGTACCCAGCGGCTTATCGTTCAGGTACACAGTGTAGGTCATGGGCTGTAAGGACTCCAGCAGTGCCTGGATGTCAGCATTCAGGCTGTTCATGTCCTTGTAAGCAATACCCACAATGTCCTTGCCGTTGACCGTCACGGTCTTGTACAATTCAAAACCGGTAATGGCAGACAAATCATACGCATCGGAATCCTTGCCGTCCTTTGCCTTGGCCAGTGCAGCCTCTGCTGCGGACAGATCCAGAGTTGAAGCGGTAATGCTATATGCATTGACCTTTGCGGTCTCTGCATCGATCTCAGTCTGCTTGTCGCCCATGGTAGCGGCACGCTGATCTGCGTCGTAGTTGTAGTAAGTCAGACCCTTAATGAGCGCAGCCACGCCCTCCAAATCGCTGGCGGCATAGGTCTTGTCGGCCAAAGTCGTCAATTTGGCCACCGCTGCATCCAGCGCGGAGAAGTCGGCATTATCCATCTTGGAGCTGTACTGAGCGGTGTAAGTCACAGCACCGGTCACCAGCGTGGAATCGGTGATCTCCGGATCCCAACCGGTAAAGGTGTAAGAGTAGCCGCCTTTCTTATAGTCGGTTACATCAACCGTGTCGGCCTGCGCCTTCAGGTTTGCACCGTACTCCACATTCTTAATCGTCTTGGAGGTATCGTCTCCGTTGGCATCCTTATAGTTAAAGGTCAAGGTGAAGGTGTTTAGATCCAGAGCGTTGTAAGCACGCAGCAGCGTGGTGTATCTGGTCTTCGCCTCGGTAAGGATCTCGTCCGCGGTCATCGTGTTATACGCCATCTGGCCCTTAGCTTTTCTCAAAGCATCGGCAAACTTGGTCCAGGAAGCGTCGGTGTACTTGTTGCTGTCGGTCAGTGCGCTGCACTGGTCGATCAGGTCAAACAGATACGCAATATCTACTACCGTAGCGGTCACGCTGTAGTTCTGTACATCGTGGCGAAGTGTAGTCCAAGCGCTCATGGGCTGATAGCTCAGCCGGGTCACAGCACCCACATTGCCGGAAACGGTATAGATCTTTTTGTTGGGCAGCGTTGTGGTGGTCAACTTGGCGGGGGCGTTATCCTTCGCAACACTCATGGTATAAGCACCTGCATACGTGTTGCCGCCAAAGTTACCGCTGCCGCCCTTACCATGTATAAACAGAACATTCTGCGTACCCTGGTTGTTAGAAGCCTCGCTGGTGGCAATGTCCAGCACATTGGTGGACTTGTCATTAATTCGGTTACCGCTTGCATCCACTGCAAAGGCATCCGTCTTGTTATCTACCTCTACCGCGTACAGGTCCTTCAGTTCCCATGTTGCGGCAGTGGTACCGGAGGTCTTAATGGCGTTACCGGGCTTAATGTTCTTCTTGGTTACATATTCGTCCACATCGGTGTCTTTCAAACTGGGGGTCTGACCGGCACCTATGGCACGAGCCACCAACTCACCGGTATCTCCTTCACCTGTAACGGTATCGTTCAAATTGAAGAACAGAAGCTGGTGATCGTAATCACGCCAGGAGCCGAAGAACAGCATCATGTCGCCCAAATTAAAGGTGGTGGCTTCATGGCTGGTACGGATCATAACCGCATTGTTGGGGAAGCTGAAGCCCAGCGCCACAGAACCGTTGATCTGTGTATCGTTAACCATACTGCCGCTGGCACTCTTGGAGTTGGGCGAACCAACGATCAGGTGCTCCGCATTGGTAGCCACCGTGCCGTTGGGCAGCGCTGTGAAGGAGAATTCCAGTGCGTCATAAGCAGTCAGAATCTTCTCTAAAACCGCAGTGTAGTCAGCCAGCAGCTGCTCCGGCGTGGTCATGTCTTTGCTGTCCAGTGCAGCCATCTCAAACTTTGCATCAGACACAGCCTGTACCAGCGCGTCGAAGTTTACATATTTGGAGCCGTCCAGTGCTTCATAAGAAGCCAAAATGCTGTTCCAGCTCACATAGTGTGTTCCGCTGGTAATGTGCAGATCATGATTGATCCGCAGGGCAGGAATGGCAGCCAATACCGCAGCGGTCTGATCCGCAACGATCTGGGTGTTCTCATCCGTCTTCTGCAATGCAGCAGAGGGAACGCCGTAGTTCTCCTCCGTGCCCCAAACAGCCTTCTTCGCATCGGCGACAGCACCGGTCAGGTTGGCATAGGTGTCCGGCGTAAAGTAGGTCTCATACGCCTCCAGGCCGTTTGCTTTGGTGATGGCTTCTACCAATGCGGTGGTATCTACTCTGGAATTCTGTGCTTCCTCCAGCAGAGCATCATAAGCCTGCTGCAGCTCTACTGCCAAAGGCGTTACGGTGCCGTTAGGCTGATAACCGCTCCCCACAGCCATAATGGCGGTGTAGGCAGCCTCATACGCGGACTTAAAGGCGTTCCAATTATCAGAAGAATAAACGCCGTTATCATTGCCGGCTGTGTAAGTGGCCTTGGTCAGGTCAATTACATTGCGCAACTGATCGTAAGAGTCATCATCTGCCGTCAGTGCACTCTGTGCGTTGGTCAGCGCCGTGCGGGCGTTGTCAATATCCGTAGCGCACTTGGACGCAGCATCTGCAGTGTTAGAAGCAAAATTGTATGCGGTGCTGTCGGACGGATTGACAGATGCCAAAGCGCTGGCAGCCACCAGCAGGCTGCGCATATCCGCAGCGTCATTACAATAGTTTTTAATATTAGAGATGGTGGACTTGGCAGTGGCCAAAGCCTCTTTCACCCCGGCATAGTTGATCACATAGCCGTAGTTGTGACCATCGTGTTTTTCCTGGCTACCGCCCTTATCACCGGCCAAGCACTGAGAAGCAGCAATGATGGCTGCGCGATTCTTATCGTGGTCATAAATGGTGAAGCGGGTATCGATGGTGGTCAGCGGGGCGCTGGGGGTACCGCTGTAAGTCACAAAACTGGAACCGGTGTTCTGCCTAGTGTTGTTTCTGCCGGCGGAATCACGAGTCCAATAAATGGGAGAATCGGAGCCGGAAGCAGCTGCTACGGTAGGAACCATTGTGCCGTCGGAAGTCATAAAGGGAATATTACCTTTCTGGTCCTTCTTCACCGTCCAATTTGCAACCGTCAACTCCGGATTGTTCACAGCCACAGCCGTAATACCACGAGGCTTAGCGGTGCTGCCGTTATTGAGCAAATACTCATTGCGGTACTCATAGCTGAACTGTACCGGTGCCCGCAACGGTGTGGTGCCGTCATACAGGAACACATAGTCGTTCATAACGATTTTGAACCACTGCTTGGCGCCGTCATCAACGTACCAAGAGCCAACCACATCGTTAGAGAAACGCAGATTGCCGCCGTAGTACAGCAGCCCGTTGGCATAATCGGAAGCCACAGTTGCACCGCTGGAGTCCGTTACGGTGGCATAGGTCACATCAGAGGAGAGCACCGTCTTCTGCATCTCCGTCGTTGCGGTGGTCAATGCCTGTGCAGCAGTTCTTAAATCCTGGGACGCGTCGCCGCCATAGACATACATATCCCGCGCTTGTTTGGCGGCCATATACTTGTCGTAAGCCGTGGCCATATCCGCATAAATCTTGCCGTCCATGGCAGATTCGTATGCGTTAATCGCATTGTCCAGGGTGATCAAGGCGTCCGACTTTGCAAGGGTGGGACCCTCAGCAAGAGCGGTGAGCGGCAGAGCCGTCAGCACCATGATCGCAGCCAAAAGCGCCGATAAAAAGCGCTTGCCCTTTCTTGTTTTCATAAATCTTTTCCTCCTTATTCTGCATTCTGCAACCGGCAGGTACGCCTCGGCGCCCTGTGCATCCGTCCGCCTTTCTGACCAAAAGGCCGACGGCAACGCGCCTAAAGACCCACCCAAATGCCAATTGAGAAAGAATTAACAATACAGGTGATGGGCATACTTCTGCCCATACATATATTACAAGACAATAATACCACTTATACCCCTGCAAGTCAAGGTGAATCCGTTGTTTTGAAGTCGTAAAAATTAACAGAATGTTCAAATTCCTTTTGTGCATAGTACACAAAACAAATGAGTAATTCGTGGATTTTGTCTAATAGCAGACAGCTGTCTAAAACCGCAATATGCTGTCTGTATATATGCTGTTGGAACAGGCTGCAAATTAAGCCGCCATCCTTTTTCTATCCTTATGCGCCTTCTGCAATCGCCTAAGGCACAGCAAGACAAAGCGCGTATGAATATAGATACAATACTATATACGGTAAGTTGCACTATATGCGGTGAGTTGCGGCTTCGATTATACATTTATGCACGCCAATTCTCGATTTATGCAGGATTTTCTTGTAATTTTATACAAATCTTCCTGTATATTTTGCCGTTTTTTGCATTTTTATACGAATTTTGCCAAATCGCTTGCAATTCCAACCGGGAGTTTATATAATGGGTACAGTTTTTGAAACAAGGAGCGTGCTAATTATGGCAAAAGAAATTAAAAAGGTCGTATTGGCTTACAGCGGCGGCCTGGATACATCCATCATCATTCCGTGGCTGAAAGAGCATTACAACAACTGCGAAGTGATCGCCGTGTCCGGCGATGTAGGTCAGGGCACCGAGCTGGACGGCCTGGAGGAAAAAGCGCTGAAAACCGGCGCCTCCAAGCTGTATGTGCTGGACCTGAAGGAGGACTATGTAAAGAACTACATCTTCCCCTGCTTAAAGGCCGGCGCAGCGTACGAGGAATATCTGCTGGGCACCAGCCACGCCCGTCCCTGCATTGCCAAGGGTCTGGCAGAGATCGCCATCAAAGAGGGTGCAGACGCCATCTGCCACGGCTGCACCGGCAAGGGAAACGACCAAGTGCGTTTTGAGCTGAGCTTAAAGGCGCTGGCACCGGAAATGCAGATCATCGCCCCCTGGCGTGAGTGGGACATTAAGAGCCGTGAAGAAGAGATCGAGTATGCAGAGGCGCACAACATTCCGCTGAAGATCAATCGGGAGACGAACTACTCTAAGGATAAAAATGTATGGCACCTGAGCCACGAGGGTCTGGATCTGGAGGATCCGGCCAACGAGCCCCAGTACCTGAAAGATGGTTTTCTGGAGCTGGGCGTTGCCCCGGAGAACGCACCGGACAAGCCCACCTACATCACCGTTCACTTTGAGAAGGGCGAGCCCACCGCCATTGACGGCGTAGAGATGAGCCCCCTGACCCTGGTGGAAAAGCTCAACGAGCTGGGCGGCAAGAACGGCATCGGTCTGTTGGATATTGTTGAGAACCGTTTGGTAGGCATGAAGAGCCGCGGTGTATATGAGACCCCCGGCGGCACCATTCTGTACAAGGCCCATCAAATGCTGGAAATGATCACCCTGGATCGGGACACTGCCCACTACAAGAAACTGGTGGCGGAGAAATACGGCGAGCTGGTATACAACGGCCTGTGGTTCTCTCCCCTGCGTGAGGCACTGGACGCATTTGTCAACAAGACCCAAGAAACCGTAACCGGCGATGTGAAGCTGAAGCTGTACAAGGGCAATGTAATGAACGCCGGAATCACTTCCCCTTACACCCTGTATGACGAGACCGTAGCCTCCTTTGGCGACGACGGCGGCGCATACAACCAGAAAGACGCTGCCGGGTTCATCAACCTGTTTGGTCTGCCGCTGAAAGTAAAAGCGCTGCTGGACCAAAAGCGGGAAGCAAACGAAGACTAATTGTCAAAAGTCAACGAATGACAGGGCGCACGGCCCACCGTGCGCCCTGATTTTTGCATTTTACAGAAAGCAGGAGATTATGGCACAATTATGGAAAGGCCGGTTCAAAAAGGAACTGGCAAAAGAAACCAACGATTTTAACGCCTCCATTCACTTTGACAGCCGCATGTATAAAGAGGACATTACCGGCAGTATGGCCCACGCCACCATGCTGGGGGCATGCGGGATTATCGAAAAGAGCGAAAGCGAAAAGATCGTGCAAGGGCTGAGCGAAATTTTAGCGGATATTGAAAGCGGCAAGCTGGCAATTGATCCGGGTGCGGAAGATATTCATACATTTGTTGAAGGTGAGTTGACCGCCCGCTTGGGCCAAACCGGCAAGCGGCTGCACACCGCCCGCTCCCGCAATGACCAGGTAGCGCTGGACATTCGTATGACCCTGAAAAAAGAGATCGACACCATTGCCGCAGACATAAAGGATCTGCTGGCGGTGCTGTGCAAAAAGGCGGAAGAAAACAAAGGTGTGATCCTGCCGGGCTACACCCATTTGCAGCGGGCGCAGCCCATTACCTTCGGCCATCATCTAATGGCCTATGCCGCCATGCTGTGCCGCGATCTGGATCGACTGGCAGATGTAAAAAAACGCATGAATGTGCTGCCCCTGGGCAGCGGCGCTCTGGCCGGCACCACCTACCCCATCGACCGGCGAATGGTAGCGGCGCAGCTGGGCTTTGACGATGTAAGCGCCAACAGCCTGGACGGGGTGTCTGACCGGGACTTTTGCATTGAGCTGGCGGCAGCACTCTCTCTGGTGATGGTGCACCTGTCCCGCTTTAGCGAGGAGATCATTATGTGGTGCTCCTGGGAATTTAAGTTTGTGGAACTGGACGACGCCTTTTCCACCGGTTCCAGCATTATGCCCCAAAAGAAAAACCCGGACATCGCCGAGCTGGTACGGGGCAAAAGCGGCCGCGTTTTCGGCGATCTGACCACCCTGCTGACGGTGATGAAAGGCATTGCACTGGCCTACAACAAAGATATGCAGGAGGACAAGGAAGCCATCTTTGATGCAGTAGACACGGTAAAAATGTGCCTGCACGCCTTCACTCCCATGATCGACACCATGACCGTGTTAAAAGACAACATGCGGGCGGCGGCAGCCAAGGGCTTTATCAACGCAACGGACTGCGCCGATTACCTGGTGGGCAAGGGCTTACCCTTCCGGGACGCGTACAAAGCCACCGGCGAGCTGGTGGCCCAGTGCATTGACCGGGGGCTGACCCTGGAAACGCTGCCCCTGGAGGACTACCGGGCAGTTTGCGATCTGTTTGACCAAGATGTCTACCACAAGATCAATTTGGACACCTGCGTGGCCACCCGTATTTCCGAGGGCGGTCCCTGTCCGGAAAGTGTGGAGCGGCAGATCGGCAAAGTACAGGCGTTTCTCGACAAATATCCATTATAAAATATTGGCACTCTCGCCTTGACTACGCCAAAGCATAGGTTTATAATATTAAGCAAAACCGGAGTACCGATTGAAAGTTGAGAACGATATGGACTACAAGATCATTGCAGACAGTTGCTGCGACCTGACCGATGAGATGAAAGACTGGGGCAACCTGGCTCTGGTTCCGCTGACGCTGGAACTGGGCGATTACCGCATTATGGACGATGAAAACTTCGATCAGGACGATTTTATCGCTCGTATGCAGGCACTGGGCGATGTGCCCCGTTCCGCCTGCCCCTCGCCGGACGCATTCTGTGCCGCCATTGCCGCAGACGACGCCAAAGAGGTGTATGTGCTCACCATTACAGACAAGCTCTCCGGCTGCTACAACAGCGCCCTGCAAGGGGTTATGCTCTATGAGGATGACCACCCGGGAGAGAAAAAGATCCATGTATTCAACTCCCTGGCCACCAGCGGACTGGAAACCCTAATCGCTTATGAGATCCGCCGCTTGGCAGACAGCGGTTTGCCCTTTGAGCAGGTAGTGGAGCAGGTAGAGGATTATATTCACAACCACACAGCGCTGTATTTTTGCCTGGAAAGTCTGGACGCGCTGAAAAATAACGGCCGTCTGTTCTCTCTGGCTGCCACAGTGATCAAGAAGCTGAAAATGAAGCTGATTTGCCAACGCAGCAGCGAGGGCACCATCAGCCTGGCCGGGCAGGATTTTGCCGCCGGGCGCGCCATTACCAAAATGTGCGACCTGATTGCCAAGGATGTGGAGGGCAAGGATCTAAGCCGCCGCACCCTGATCATCAGCCATGTGTGCTGCCCCGAGAAAGCAAATACAATTGCCGACAAAGTACGCGAGAAATGCAACTTTGGCAACATTATTATTTTGAAAGCCAGCGGGCTCAACTCCCTGTACGCCTCCGGCGGCGGGGTGATCGTGTCCTATGACAAATAAAAATCCATATAAAAAAGAAGGTAAGTACATTGGAAATCAAGTATGAGTTGACCAAAACACCGAAAGAAAAACCCACCGGCGCTCTGGGCTTCGGCCATATCTTTACGGACCATATGTTCGTCATGGATTATGACGAGGGCAAGGGCTGGCATGACGCCCGCATCGTCCCCTATCAGCCGCTGGTACTGGATCCCTCTGCACTGGTGTTCCACTATGCACAGGAGTGCTTTGAGGGTCTAAAGGCATACAGAACCCCCGAGGGCAAGGTACAGCTGTTCCGCCCGGACAAAAACGGTGCACGCCTGGCCTCCACCCATGACCGTCTGTGCATTCCGGAGATCCCGGTGGAGGACTTTGTAGAAGCGGTCCGCGCTTTGGTAAAAGTAGAGCAGGACTGGGTACCCTCTGAGCCGGACACCAGTTTGTACATTCGTCCCTTTACCATCGCCACTGAGCCGGTACTGGGCGTAAAGGCCTCCAGCCAGTATAAGTTCATCATCATCTGCTCCCCCTCCGGCGCTTACTATGAAGAGGGTCTGGATCCGGTGAACATTTATGTAGAGGACGAGTATGTGCGCGCCACACCCGGCGGCACCGGCTATATCAAGTGCGGCGGTAACTACGCTGCCTCCATTATCGCCTCCGAAAAGGCACACAAGCTGGGCTTTGCTCAGGTACTGTGGCTGGACGGCGTGGAGCGCAAGTATGTTGAGGAAGTTGGCTCCATGAACATTATGTTCAAGGTAGACGGCGAAATCTACACCGCACCCACCGTGGGCACTGTGCTGCCTGGTATCACCCGCATGAGCTGCATTGAGCTGCTGAAGAAGTGGGGCTACAAAGTGCACGAAGAGCGCTTTACCATTGACTTTATTATGGACGCTGCCAAGACCGGCAAGCTGGAAGAAGTCTTTGGCACCGGCACCGCAGCCGTGATCAGCCCCGTTGGCGGTTTGACCTATGAGGGCGACAGCGAAGTGATCAACAACGGCGAGATCGGCGAAGTGACCCAAAAGCTGTATGACACCCTGACCGGTATTCAGTTCGGCAAGCAGGCCGACGATATGGGCTGGATCGTACCAGTAGAATAATCCCAAACCAACTTACACCGGCAGATGTGCACCTACATCTGCCGGTTTGTTATCCCTATGAGAAAAATCAGCTATACCGTGCCACCGGCTCTGGACGGCAGCAGCGTGGCGGCGGTGCTGCGCAGCCACGGCTTCTCTACCGCATTGCTGCGTAGTCTGAAAAAGACATACGGGCCCTGTGCAGGAATGATTGCCCGGTGCGCACCGTTGACCCGGTGCATACCGGCGACATTGTTGCCGTAGAATTAAATACTGGCGGCGCCACTGCACCGCCCTCAGCGGAAAAGGCAGTGATCGTCTATGCCGACCGGGATATTTTGGTGGTGAACAAACGCGCCGGTATGGCCATGTATGAGACCTACAACCACCACGGCAACGCCCTGTCCAACGCAGTGGCAGCCGCCGGATTTGACGGCCCGTTCCGGCCCATTTACCGGCTGGACAAGGACACCAGCGGCCTGGTGGTACTGGCCCGGCACCAGCTGAGCGCCGCCAAGCTGGCCGGAAAGGTACAAAAGGACTACTATGCGGTGGTGCCCGGCACCTATACCGGCAGCGGCACCGTAGACGCACCCATTGCCCACTGCCCGGACAGCACCGTGAAGCGATGTGTTGACCCTGCCGGCGTGCGGGCGGTGACCCACTGGGAAGCCCTGGGGCAGCAAGGCGGCCGCACCCTGCTGCGCGTGCAGCTGGAAACCGGCCGCACCCACCAGATTCGGGTACACTTTGCCCACCTGGGCACACCCTTGGTGGGCGACAGCCTATACGGTACGGCGCCCATCGGCGCCCGCCACCTGCTGCACTGCAAGACCATACGCCTAATGCACCCGGTACGGGAAGAGCCGGTCGCCTTTGACTGTCCCTTTCCGTCGGATATGGAGGAATGGAACCAATGCCTGCCTACTGCACCCACTACATCTTTGCCTGCGAACTGCTGCCCGCCTTAACGGAACTGGCTGGTTTTGACCTGAACCGGGACGCAGTCATGCTGGGCACCCAAGGGCCAGATGTATTCTTCTTTCACCGCATTGCCCCCTGGATGCCGGGCCGCTCCCAACGCAAGATCGGCTCTCGACTGCACCGCGCCAAGCCCGGAGATATACTGGACGCCATGGCAGAATACTGCACCCGGTGCAGCACGGAAAAGGACATTGCCCGCTCTTACGCCTACGGCTTTATTCTCCATTATGCCCTGGACCGGCAGTGCCATCCCTTTGTGTACGCCAAGCAGCAGGAGCTGACGGACAGCGGCAGCCCCCTGCACAAATCCGCCCTGCATAATATTGTAGAGATGAGCATGGACGCAGTGCTGCTCCACGAAAAGCTGCACATTGACGACCCTCGGTGCTTTGACACCGCCGTTACCGTGCCGGATGATCCGGCGGTGCTGGACGAGGTGGCTCGGCTGCTGAGCTTTACCGTCTACCGGGTACTGGGCAAGCGGCTGCAACCGACAGATGCCCGCCGCGCACTGACCGACACCAAAACGATGCAGCGGTTGCTACGAGACGCAAACGGAAGCAAGGCCAGGATCGTGGGCGGCATAGAGACAATTTTGTCTCCCTTTACAGGAAATTTTCGTCTAACCTCTATGTTGCGGCCAAAAGACTTGGAAAAAGCGAAAAAATATGGTAATATAGAGAACAGGAACTGGCGCTCCCCTTACGCACCCGGCGTGCGCACAGAAAGCTTCTTTGACCTTTACCGACTGGCAAAGGCCCCGGCACAGGAAATGATCCGCGGTTTTGACCGGATCTGCGCCGGCGAAACCGACGGAGCCGCCGTCACCCAAAATTTATCTTTTTTAACCGGAGTGGAAGTAAAATGAAAAAAATTCCCAGCTTTCAAATTGATCACACCATTTTGGAAAAAGGCATCTATATCAGCCGCATTGACGATGATATTACCACCTATGACATTCGTATGCGCGCCCCCAACCGGGAGCCGGTGATGACCAACGCCTCCATGCACACCATTGAGCACCTGTTTGCTACCTATGTGCGCAATACGGAATTTGGCGACAACATCATCTACTTTGGTCCAATGGGCTGCCGCACCGGGTTCTATTTTCTCACCCGCAGCCTATCCGACAGCTACTGCATTCAGCTGATCAAGGACGCGTTTGCCTTTATTGCCGACTTTTGGGGCAGCATTCCCGGCGCTGCCATGAGCGAGTGCGGCAACTGGCGGGACCACAACCTACTGCAAGCCAAGGAAGACGCCAAGCAGTTTTTAGAGATTATTCAGGACTGGACCAAGGATGACCTGAAATACCCCACCAAAGACGAAAACTAAAATAACAGCATACAAAAATCCCGCTTGTTCACACAAGACAAGCGGGATTTTCTTTTTTGCTTATTTATTGCAGTTTGGCGGTAAAGTCCGGTTCGATCAGCGGCAGACCCAGGCGGTGCACCGCTTGTTTCACAAAATTCTCGCTGCCGGTATTGGGCAAGGGCAGCCCCAGGAACACAAAATTATAGATCACCAAGTCCTCAAACTTAGGCTCCATCTCGTTCTTCACCTGCACAGTGCCGTCCGGGTTAAAGTGGAAGGTAAAGCGCCGCTCATGGGCAGTCTCTATCGGGCGGATCCACAGCTTCAAACTGCCGTCCGGCTGCCAAGCCGCCTTGGAATAGGCAGTGTAATGCAGGTCTCCCAGCACCATGGCCGACACGCCGTAGCTGCCGTCCATACCCACTTCAACCGTGTTTTCATAATCCTTCTCCCGCCAATAGAAACGGGCGCCCTTCGGGGTAAATTCAAAGCGCATAGCATTGATCTTGCCCGGTTTGTGATACAGCATTTGCGTCACAGAAATGGACACCACGGAGGTGAATTCCGAGGTTTTGCAGGTCATCAGGCGACCGCCAATTTTTTGCTCCATTTCGGTATTCCGAGGCGTGGCAGGCAGATCCTCCACGGCGCAGGCGTCCACCGCCTGTTGCAGCGCTGCCTGACCCTGCGCATCCGCAGGCAGTGCCTCCGGGCCAAAAGCCTCCGGGAAGTGTTTCCAAAACACCTTCATAATTTTATAGTCCTCGGACTGGCCGCAGTTGAGCACCATCATGGCGTCATACTCCGGCAGGAAGAAGCAGCGCTGACCGAAAAGGCCGTCGCAGCGGTAGCTGTTGGGCAGTGGATTGCGCCAAAACTGGAAACCGTAGCCGCACATATTGTCAATATAACCGTCAGACACCGAAGGGGTCTGCTTGGCCGTAGCCTGCGCCACCCAATCGGCAGGCACCAACTGCGTGCCGTCCTTGTACTTGCCGCCATGCAGATAGGGCAGGAAGAACTTGGCCAGATCCTCGCTCTTCATATACAGCCCCCAGCCGCCGGCGTTGTTGCCCCGGCCGTCCGCTTCCCAGAAGGGCTTTTCAATACCCAGGGGTTGGAACATACGCGGATAAAGATAATCCACCATGGACATACCGGTAACCTTGGACACAATGGCGGAGAGCATGGAGGTGTTCTCACTGATGTAATTGAACCGGGTATCCGGCGGCGCCAAAAACGGCGCGGCAAAATAGCTTTTGATCCAGTCGGTGTTCCCCTTCTCTTCAAACACGGTAATCAGCTTGTCGGAGCGCATGGTTAGGAGCATACGCACCGTCAGCGCTTTATTTTGTGCGCCGTGCACCTTATATTCCGGAAAAAATTTGTACACCTTGTCGTCCAGGCTAAGCAGTCCCTCCGCCACGCAAAAGCCTACGGCCGTGGAGGTCACACTTTTACTCATGGAGTATAGCACATGGGGTGTATCCGGGCCATAGGGCTTCCAAAAGCACTGGGCGAACACCTGATCGTGGCGCACAAACGTAAAGCTTTGAAGCCCCAAATGCTTCTCATTGATCTCGTTGATAAACGCGGCCACCGCACTGCTTTTCACGCCCACTTCCTCCGGCGTGACATGCTGCAACTGGCAGTCCTTTAATTTTTCCATAAAAATGTCCCCCTTAAATTCGGCAAAATAGCCATATCCGATTTTTATTTTACCGCAGGCAGCGCTGCAATTCAACCACTTTTTGTCAAAAACGCTACCAAAAGCCGCCCGATCCGCCGGATAAGCGGCAACCGAAGCCTTTTGTATTTTAACAGACAGTCCCAACCGGCAAAAAAACCACGAATATCAGTTGCATTGTGGCAAATCTTGTTGTAAAATTAAGATGTGTATGCAATGAGAATACACCGCAAGATGAAAACGAGGGATTGGACCAAAAATGAAACATACGAAGGACGGCAAAAACCTAAATGCGCTGCTGCGTCGTGCTATGCTGGGCGTGCTGGATATTATGCTCTTTGCCCTGGCAAATTGCAGCATCTGCTACCTGACCATGAGCGGCCACATTATGGCCACAGACTACAAAGACATGATCTTTAACTACCTGCACTTTGGGCTGACCAGCGTGCTGTTGGTGGGGATCAATTCCGCTTTCGGTCTGTACCGCAGCGTATGGTACTTTGCCGGATCGGACGAGATCGTGAAAAGCTTTTTAGGCGCCTTAGTCAATGCCGTACAGCTGTTCTTGTGTGACCGCTTTCTGTTTGCCAAGCTGCTGCACACCAAGGGCTACTTGCCTTATTATGCCTATATTCTCTTTTTTGTTCTGATGTTCGTTGCCACGCTGATCCCCCGGATCGGCTATCGTATTCTGCGCCGATATGTGCACAATCTGGTGGGCCGACGGAACGGCCAAAAGCGTATTATGATCGTGGGTGCCGGATTTATGGGCAACTTTATCATTGACGAGCTGCGCAACGATCACTACCGGGAGGGACGACCGGTGATCGCGCTGGACGATAACCCTGCCAAGTACAAAAAGCGCATTAACGGCGTGAAAATCGTGGGCATCTGCGACGACCTGCCCCGACTGACCGAAAAGTATAAAATTGACGAAATCATCTTTTGCATTCCCTCAGCAGCACCGGCGCGGCGGCGAGACCTGGTGAACCTGGCTATGGGCACCAAGGCCAATGTAAAAATCTCTCCCTCCGTGCAGGAGTTTTGGGAGAACGGCAACGGTGCCCAGCGGATCCGGAATGTGGAGATCTCCGACCTGCTGTCCCGCCCGGAGGTGACCCTAGACAAAAAAATCTGCCGCTACCTGATCGGCAAAACCATTTTGGTCACCGGCGGCGGTGGCTCCATCGGGTCTGAGATTTGTATGCAGGTAGCCCGGTACAACCCGGACAAGATCGTGATCTTTGACATTTACGAGAACTGTGCCTTTGAGCTGTTCAATGCGCTCAACGAGAAATATAACGGCGAGATAGATGTGTATGTGCGCATCGGTTCCGTGCGGGACACCAAGCGGCTGGACGAAGTATTTGCCGAATTCCACCCGGATGTGGTGTTCCACGCTGCCGCCTACAAGCATGTGCCGCTGATGGAAGTCTCGCCCTGCGAGGCGGTGAAGAACAATGTGTTCGGCACCTACAACGTGGCCGTTGCGGCAGACAAATTCAAAGTGCCCAAGATGGTCATTCTCTCCACCGACAAGGCGGTAAACCCCACCAATGTGATGGGCGCCACCAAACGACTGACGGAGATCATCATACAGTATATGAACACCATAAGCCAAAATACCCGCTACGCCGCCGTGCGCTTTGGCAATGTGCTGGGGTCTCACGGCTCCGTGATTCCCATCTTCCAGCATCAGATCGCCCAGGGCGGCCCAGTATGTGTGACCCATAAGGACATTACCCGCTACTTTATGACCATACCGGAGGCGGCACAACTGGTGTGCCAGGCCGGCGGTTTGGCTCTGGGCGGTGAGGTGTTCGTACTGGATATGGGCGAGCCGGTGAAAATTATGGATCTGGCCAAGAACCTGATCCGCCTATCCGGCTTTACAGAAGAAGAAATACCCATTAAGATCACCGGCCTGCGCCCGGGCGAAAAGCTCTATGAGGAGCTGGCCATGGAAGAAGAAATGCAAGGCCGCCAGCGCACCGCCAACAAAAAGATTTTTGTCACCCAGCCTGTGGAGATTGACAAGGATCGCTTTGCCGCCATGCTGGAGGATTTGGCGAACATCACGCCGGAGACTGTGCGCACGGTGTTGATGCGCTATGTGCCCAACTACCACCCGGCTCCCCCGGAGCAGGGCAATACACATAAAGGAAATTAAGGAGGAACCCTATGCTTTATCGTACGGATTTTGACGAGAATGGCCGCAAGACCCTGTGCCAAATGGACGGGGTCAACGCCGATATGCTTATGGACATCTTTGTGCAAAAGCTGGCGCCCGGCGACACCCTGACTCTGGAAGAAGCGGAAAAAGAGTGTGCCGTGCTGCTGCTGTCCGGCCAGGTGACCTTTGCCGTAGGCAACAGCATAAACGAGACCTGCAAACGCAAAAATCCATTTGAAAAGAAGCCCTACGCCGTGCACTTTTGCCGAGGCACAAAAGCCACAGTTACTGCCATAGAAGGCAGCCAGGTTTTGGTGCAAACGACCGACAATGATCGCACCTGGGCGCCGGAATTCTACCACCCGGGCAACTGCCTGTACCAGGAGTTCGGCAAGGGTCAGTGGAACGGCACCGGGCACCGGATCGTCTCTACTATGTTTGATTTGGACAACGCCCCGCAGTCCAACTTGGTGATGGGCGAGGTGTTCAATCAGCCGGGGCGCTGGTCCTCTTATCCGCCCCACCACCACCCCCAACCGGAGGTATACTACTACCAGTTTGATCACCCGGAAGGCTTCGGTGCCGGGTTTGAGGGCGACACCCCTTATAAAACACAAAACGGTGACTGCCTGTGCATTCGGGGCGGCAACGCCCACCAGCAGGTCACCGCTCCCGGGTACGAAATGTATTATGTATGGCTGATCCGGCACTTAGACGGCGACCCGTGGGACAAAACCAGAATCTATGTGCCGGAATATGAGTGGCTTGCCAATGCGGACTGAAGAAAAGATCATTGAAAATTATACAGACATTCCTGCCATACTGAAGAACTGCGGCGCTCGGCGCCCCTTTCTCTGCTGCGGCAAGAGTTTTGAAAAGACGGACGCCTTTGCCTACCTGCAAGCGCACTGCCGTCTGACAGTATGGGACACGGTGCGCCCCAATCCCCGCTACGAGGATATGGTGGCGGCAGCCGAATTATACCGCAAAGAAGGCTGCGACTTTATCATCGGCGCCGGCGGCGGTTCGCCCCTGGACAGCGCCAAAATGATCAAGCTGCTGATCACCAACCCGGGCGTGGTGGGCTACGATGCCGAACTGCGGGACAATGATATTCCTTTTTTAGCCATTCCCACCACCAGCGGCACCGGCAGTGAGGCCACTCGGTACTCTATCTTTTATGTAAACGAGGACGAGAAGCACTCTGTCAGCCACCCCGGCTTTCTGCCCGGCTATGTGCTGCTGGATCCCTGCTTTTTGCAGACGGTACCGGACTACCAACGCAAGTGCACCTGTCTGGACGCCCTGTGCCACGCCATAGAAAGCTATTGGAGTGTGCGCAGCACCCCGGAAAGCCGCACCTATGCCCAAAAGGCCATTCGCCTGTATTTTGAGCACCTGGACGGCTATTTGGCAAACACCCCGGCTGGCAATGCGGGTATGCTCCGCGCCTCCTATAACGCCGGGCGTGCCATTGATTTTACCTCCACCACGGCGGCCCACGCCATGTGCTACAATATCACCATGCACTGCCACACCAGCCACGGTCATTCCGTTGCCGCCGGGCTGGCAGAGATTTGGGACTATATGCGCATCCACAATGACCGGGTGAACGATCCCCGGGGTCGGGACTATGTGCTGGATAGCTTTGACCGAATCGGTATTCTGATGGGCGGTCAAAACGGAGCGGACGGCGTCGCCATCTTCCGTTCCCTTCTGGAGAGAATGGAATTACAGTCGCCTACTGCCACGCCGGCGCAATGCGCCGCCTTTGCCAAAAAGGTGGACATCAACCGACTGGGCAACAACCCCACCAAGCTGACGGTAGAGGATGTGGAAGCCCTGTACCGCAAGATCCTGGTGCATAAGTAAAAGATGTGGCTGGTGGCTGATGGAAATACACGCAATATAAAACCAAAGGACCGTACACTGTACGGTCCTTTTTACATTTACAAATTCTATTACAAATCAAATTTGGCAGCCTTTTCAAACCCGGTTTTCACATCCAGCAGGCAGTCGTAATTATACCAGGGAGCCTCCCGCTCGATCATTTGCAGCAATGCCGGGCAGATCTCAGCATCCAGGATCCACTTGGTAACTTCAAAATCCTCCCGAATATTCTTGGTGGGATAGCCGTTAAACATGAGGGAAAAATCCGTCAGCAGCAAAAACACACCCTGCTGGTAGCGCATCAAATCATTGGTTGGAATACTGATCAGCTTGGCGCTGGGCGCGTTGCCCATTAAAACCATATCCTGACGCTCCCGCTCCATTTGCCGCAGCATTTGGCGCAGCCCGGCGGCGCCGCTTTGCATCAGGCTCTTAATGTAATCCTCCCGACGGCGGAACACATACACCTTGTAATCCTCCAGCCAGGCATTCGCCGTAGCTAAGGACTCGGTATAATCCCCTTCGTCCCGAATTTTTACCGTATAAAGCGCCAACGGCGCCGGATAGACCTGCCGGTTCTTCAGCGCAAAAGACAAAGAAACATACAGACTCTTGGTAAAATCCACAAAGGGCGACACATCCAGATAATGCTGGGAAAAAGCAAACAGCCGATACAGATTTTGCCGCGGATGCGGATCCATCACCTTCTCATACAGGTGCATATAGCTGCCGTCCCGGCTGTAAAAATCATACACAAAATCCGCCGTCACCTTGGCCACCGCATCCCCATTATCAAACAGGGCCTGCCGGTTGCGAAAAATAGTGGGGATCAGCGGTCGGGCACGATCGTCCACCCGCTCGCCGCGATAGAAAATCTTTTCTTTGTTCTCCAAAAACGGCGCTTTCAGCTGCTGCTCAAATTCTTCCATTGTGTGCACCTCTCGGCGCACCAGAGAAAAATCCACATCTAAAGCGTCAATGACCTGCGCCTCCCACTCGGCAAACTTATCGTCTGCAAAGCGGGCGCGCAGGTCTTTTTCCGTTTGTTTCGCTTTTGTTATAAAGTGCATCATCAGTGAGTATTGTTGTTAATGGTCTTGTAGTCGATATATTGCTGACCGGCTCGCGGTGCCTTGCCGGTTTTAGCCTGGATCATCTCAGACACCGTCACAATTTGATAGCCCTTTTTCACCAGCGCCGGTACAATTTTCTCTACCGCGTCTGCGGTGGAACCGTAAATATCGTGCATCAGGATAATGCTGCCGTCATAGGCACCGTGCTCTGCCCGACTGATAATTTGCGCCGGATTTCTTGATTTCCAGTCCTCCGTATCTACCGACCAGTAGGCAATGATCATGCCCTCTTTTTTGGCAGTGTTCTGCATGACGCTGCTCATATTGCCGCCGGGGCAGCGGAATGCCGTGGGCCGCTTGCCGCAGGCCTTATATACGGCATCTGAGCACTTAACCACATCCGCCTCCGTCACCGTCTTGCCGTAGTGATCGTGATTGTAGGTGTGGTTGCCCAGCTCACAGCCAAGCTCCAACTCTCGCTTCAAGTACTTCTTGGTGTTGTCATTGATTCGCGTACCCACCATAAAGAAGGTGGCGCGGGCACCGTACTTCTCCAACACATCTAAAATGCGGCCGGTGGAACCGTCAAAGGCCGGGCCGTCATCAAAGGTCAGGGCCACCATCGGCTTGTCCTTATCAATATTCGCAGGCAGTTTCACCGTCTCCGCGATCTGTATGCGCTTAACCTCGCTCCAGGGGCCATACTTGGTGCTGCTGCCCACAGCCATGCTGCCGCGCATACGCACATAGTAGGTGGCCTTCTCCGTCAGCTTCTCCAGCACTGCACTGTTTTGACCGGCCTTAAAGTCCATGGTCTGCGCACCATCCGCGCTGAAATCCTTATCCTTTGCATACTGCAGCTGATAGCCCGCTGCTCCGGTATCCGTAGACCAGCGCAGGTTCATAGACCCCTCCGACAGGGAGGACGCCTCCACCTTAGGTGCACCGGGCAAAGTGTATGCCGTCATCTCCGGGCTGAAATCACCGGTATATTCCTTGTCTCTGTAAATCTTATATGCCCGCACCTTGTAGCGGTACACAGTGGCCGGCGTTAAATCCGTCAGCTGCACACGTGTGTTCTTTTTGCCATCCACCGTCTTAACTTTATCAAAGGCCTTTTTATCGCTTACGGATTGAAAAATCTGATACCCATCGGCACCCTTGACCCGGTGCCAACGCAGGGTGCAGTCCGTCTGCCGACCCTCTTCGATGATCTCCAGCTTCTCCACATCCCCCACCGTCTTGGCCTGAACCACAGACACGGCACCAAAGGTTGCGATTAAAATTGCCAAGACCAAAAACAGTGCCGTCACGCGCACTTTGTTTGCCATAACCAGACAACCTCCTCTCTTATAATCAAGTTGATTATATAGCACCCGACACAAAAAGGCAACAGAAATTTGTAACTAAATTGTCACTCTTTTTTTGCCTTTTCTTGTGCATTTTACCATTGGTGTTTTTTGCCGTCAAAAGCCAAACAAAATTGCCGATTCGTCGTCCATTATTTTTTCCTTATTGACCGGTGCTTTCGTTCGTGTTAATATTATAATTATAATATTATAACTTATGCAAGGAGAAAGACGAACACCATGGAACAGATGCAGATTTTGCTGGCGATCCTGGTACTTCTGCCCTTTGTCAGCGCCCTGTTGCTGGCACTGTGCGGCAGCGACCGTATGCGCCGGCTTATCGTCTATGGCAGCGCCGGCGTGCTGATGATCAGCGCCGTGGCCTTTGCCGTGTGTTTCTTCTCGGGGGAGAATTTGCAGCTGCGCTTTTTACAGAGCGGCGGGATCATTGACCATACCATGCTGGCGCTGGAGGCCGGCTTTGCGGTGCTGATTACCGTCCTTAGCATCAAGTACCGGCGCTACTATGTGGCGGTGCTGTCCATTGTGCAAACCGTGCTGACCTTTGTGTATGAACTGGGAGGCTATAAGCCTGCTGTACAGCCCTACAACCTGTTTGCAGACCAACTGACCGTGATTATGGTGCTGATCATCGCCGTTGTAGGCACACTCATCACAGTATATGCAGTCGGCTATATGCGCGATTACCATAACCATCATAAGGAATATGCCGATCGGCGTCGCTTTTTCTTTGCCATGCTGTATGTATTCTTAGGTGCCATGTTTGGTCTGGTGCTGTCCAACAGTCTGTTATGGCTCTACTTTTTTTGGGAGATCACCAGCCTTGTGTCCTTCCTGCTGATCGGCTACACCCGCACCAAAGAGGCGGTGCAAAACAGCTTCCGTGCCCTGTGGATGAATCTGCTGGGCGGACTTGGATTTGCAGCAGCCATCTTTTGGGCAGGGGTGCGCTTTGGGATCACAGACCTGCAAAGCCTGATCCTGTGCGACGGCAAGCTGGTGGTGGCGCCGGTGATTTTGCTGGCCTTTGCTGCACTGACCAAGAGCGCACAATTGCCTTTCTCCCGCTGGCTGCTGGGAGCCATGGTGGCGCCCACGCCCTCCTCTGCACTGTTGCACAGCGCCACGATGGTAAAGGCCGGTGTGTACCTGCTGATCCGCCTGGCGCCGGTGATGTACGGCACCTATGCCGGCTCTATGGTGAGCCTGGTCGGGGGCTTTACATTCCTGATCACTTCCATGCTGGCCATTACCGTCAGCGACGGCAAGGCTGTGCTGGCCTACTCTACCATCTCCAACCTGGGACTGATCGCCGCCTGTGCCGGTGTGGGCCGACAGGAGACGGTATGGGCCGCTGTTCTGTTGCTGATCTTCCACGCAGTATCCAAATCCCTGCTGTTTCAAACAGTGGGTGCCATTGAGAACGCCACCGGCAGCCGGGATATTGAGTCCATGCACGGACTGATTGCCCGGCACCCACGCCTGGCGCTGACCCTTTCCATCGGCATTGCCGGTATGTTTCTGGCGCCCTTTGGCATGCTGATCTCCAAGTGGGCGGCGCTAAAAGCCTTTGTGGACAGCGGCTCCATTATCCTGGTGCTGTTTATCTGCTTCGGCTCCGCCACCACTCTGTTTTACTGGACCAAATGGGTGGCCACCGTGCTTTCCTGGAACCGAAAGGACACCCGTCAAAAAAACACAACCTCCGGGGATCAGTGGACTTCTCTGCTCATTCACTCGGCACTAATGGTGCTGCTGTGCTTTGCATTCCCGGCAGTGTCTAAATTCGTGGTTACCCCGTACCTGGCCGGTGTGTACGGCCACGCCTCGGCGGTGCTGTCCAGCGACAATATTCTCATTATGATCATTATGCTGGTGCTGATCTTTGTGGTGCCTATGGTGACGATGATTCTGCTGCGCCGCTCTCACATTACCTTTGAAGACACATACCTTGCCGGCGTGAATACCGGCAAGCAGACTTATTTCTATGACGCCATGGGCGAGCCTAAGCACTCCTGGATCACCAACTGGTACTTGACCGACCTGTTCGGTGAGACCAAGCTGCGGAGCCCCAGCGTGGTGCTCTCCACGGCAGCCATCTTGATTTATACCGTCATTGCGTTAGGAGGTGCGGTGCGATGAGCAATGCTGCTGTTGCCGCCATCAGTGTGGCGCTGTATATTCTGCTGGCACCGGGCGTGGGCGGTCTGCTGCAAGGTGTGGACCGCAAAGCCACCGCCCGTATGCAAGGGCGCCAAGGTCCGCCGCTGCTCCAGTCTTTCTACGATGTGGGCAAGCTGCTGGGCAAAGAAACCAAGTATATGAACCACATTCAGATCGTCTGCCATGTAAGCTTCTTAATTTTCGTTATTTTTACCGGAGCGCTGTTTTTCGGCGGCGGAGATCTGCTGCTGATCTTTTTTGCTCTGACCACCGCCAATCTGTGTCTGATCCTGGCGGCCACCACCTGTAACAGCCCCTATGCGGCGATGGGTGCCAATCGGGAGATGCTGCAAACCATGGCCTATGAGCCTATGGTGCTGCTCACCGCCGTTGGCTTTTATCTGGCCACCGGCAGCTTTAAGGTCAGCGACATTGTGCGGTCAAGCGGCCTGCCGCCGATTGTGTACCTGCCCGGTGTATTTTGCGGGTTTCTGTTCATTCTCACCATCAAGCTGCGCAAGCACCCCTTTGACCTGTCCACCAGCCACCACGCCCATCAAGAGATGGTCAAGGGGCTGACCACCGAATTTAACGGCGTAACCCTCCTGATTGTGGAGGTGAGCCACTGGTATGAGAACGTATTTTTAATGGGCATTATCGCCCTGTTTTTCATCAACGGCAAGCCCTGGAGCTATGCGCTGGCAGCGGTGGCCGTGGTGCTGTCTTACTTTTTGGAGATCCTCATTGACAACACCAACGCCCGCCTCAAGTGGCAGCGTATGTTCAAAACCACTTGGGCGGTGACCATGATCATCGGGGTCATCAACATCTTTGTTTTGCAAGTGCTAAAGGGGGTATAAGCATGCCGAATGTAACCAAATCGCCGTGGATTATGCACTACGACGGCACCTCCTGCAACGGCTGCGACATTGAGGTGCTGGCCTGTTTGACCCCCCTCTATGATGTAGAGCGGTTTGGGGTTATCAACACCGGCAACCCCAAGCACGCGGATATTTTGCTGATCACCGGCTCCGTCAACCACCAAAACGCGCCGGTCGTGCGCCAGATCTACGAGCAGATGAACGAGCCAAAGGTGGTGTGCGCCATTGGGGTGTGCGCCTGCAACGGCGGCGTGTTCAAGGACTGCTACAATGTGCTGGGCGGGGTGGACAAAGTGATCCCCGTAGATATTTATGTGCCCGGGTGCGCCGCGCGGCCGGAGAGTATTATTGACGGCGTGGTGCAATCCCTGGCCCTGCTGCAAGAAAAAAGCGAACGCCGAAAGGAGGCCGCAGAATGAACCCAAGCTACACCATTGAAGATGTGGATATCAAGACCCTGTACCGGATGATGCTGGAGCACCTGCGCGCCGGCTTTCGGCTGGTACAGATCGGCGCCACCGGAAGAGAAGATGGCACGGAACTGATCTATTCCGTTGCCAAGGACTACCAAATGGACAACTTTCGGGTATTTGTAGAGTCGGGTGAGATCATCAACTCCATCTCGGATATTTTTCCCTCCGCGGCGCTGTTTGAGAATGAGATCGCCGAGCTGTTTGGGGTGGATATTGACTGTATCAACCTGGACTTCCACGGCAAATTTTACCGAATAGACAAAGAAACGCCCTTTTGCAAGACCCCTATGGGTGAGAACGTAACCATCGTGAAAAAAGCGGAGGGAGGTGCAGAGAATGGCTAATCGCACCATCGTGCCCTTTGGCCCTCAGCACCCGGTGCTGCCGGAGCCTATACATCTGGATTTGGTCCTGGAGGACGAAAAGGTAGTTGAGGCCATCCCCTCCATCGGCTTTGTCCATCGGGGACTGGAAGAACTGGCCGGTCGTCGGGACTTCCATGACTATCAATATGTGGTGGAGCGCATTTGCGGCATTTGCTCCTTTAAGCACGGCATGGCCTATTGCGAGACCCTGGAGCAGATCTTTGGCGCAGAAGTGCCGCCCAGAGCCAAATATCTGCGCACCATTTGGGGCGAAATGAGCCGAATTCACTCCCACCTGCTGTGGCTGGGTCTCTTGGCCGACGCCTTTGGCTTTGACGCCCTGTTTATGCAGTGCTGGCGTATGCGGGAAAAAGTGCTGGATATGTTTGAGGCCTCCACCGGCGGGCGAGTGATCTTTAGCGTCAACACCATCGGCGGCGTGCTGAAAGATATGGACAGCGATATGCTCAAAAGCTTTGTTGCCATCTTTGACGACATGGAAAAAGAACTGCACAGCCTTGCCCATGTTTTTTTGAACGATTACAGTGTGCAAAGCCGCCTGCGGGGCGTTGGCGTGCTCACCAAGGAGCAGGCGCTGCTGTACGGCGCCGTAGGGCCCATGGCCCGTGCCTCCGGCATAGAGATCGACACCCGCAAGCTGGGGTATGAAGCCTACGGCGACGCGGAATTTGACATCATCACCAGCACCGACTGCGACGGCTACGCCCGCTGCCGGGTACGCATTGGCGAGCTGTTCCAGTCCATTGGTATTATCCGCCAACTGGCAGCCAAGGTGCCCGACTCCCAACTGACCGTGCCCATCAAGGGGATGCCCAAGGGCGAGGCCATTGTGCGCGTGGAGCAGCCGCGGGGCGAGGCGTTCTATTATACGAAAGCCAACGGCACCAAGTTTTTGGAGCGCTTTCGTGTGCGTACCCCTACCTTTACCAATTTGTATGCACTCCTGCACATTTTGCCCGGCAGCGAGCTGGCAGATGTGCCGTTGCAGATCCTAACCATTGACCCGTGCATCAGCTGCACGGAGCGGTAAGGAGGTTCCTATGGCATTTATGGATTTTACACGCACGGCGCTGAAAAACCTGTTTTCCAAGCCTGCCACCCGGCAGTACCCGCAGGTGCCCCGGGAATACCCGGCACGCAGCCGCGGCCATGTGGAAATTGATATGGACGCCTGCATTCTCTGCGGCCTGTGCAGCCGCAAGTGCCCCTCCGGCGCCATTACCGTGAACCGGGCTGCCGGTACTTGGAGCATTGACCGTATGGGCTGCGTGCAGTGCGCAGACTGTACCACCGGCTGCCCCAAGCACTGCCTGCAAATGCAGCCGGGCTACACCCCGCCGGGGCCGAAAAAGCTGGTGGATGTGTACCAAAAGCCCCAGCCGGAGCAGAAAAAAGAAGCGGCACCCCAAGGCGGCAAGATCGTCAACGATATGGAAAAGTGCATTCTCTGCGGCCTGTGTGCCCGCAAGTGCCCCCAGGAGGCTATCACCGTGGACCGCAAGGAGAGCCACACCTGGGTCATTGACCGCAGCGCCTGCGTGCAGTGCGGCGCATGTATGGATGCGTGTCTCAAATTTCACGCCCTGTCCTTTGCCCCGGACGACGGCGCTGCCGGCACGGAAACCTATACCAAACCCGTATGATCACGAAAGAATATATCTTTAGCGGCATTGTGCAGGGTATGGGCTTTCGCCCCACTGCCCTGCGACTGGCTACGGAACTGGGAATCACCGGCACGGTGTGCAACACCGGCGGCCGGGTGACCCTCACCGCCACCGGAGAGGGCGCGGCGCTCACTGCCTTCGCAAAGCGGCTGTGCCGCGCCTTTTCCATCTACCAATATGAAGTGAATGAGTTGCCGTTCCAGCCATTTCCGGGCTTTACCATCACCCACAGTCGTGGTGCCCGGGGTCTGCCTTTTCTGCCCCCGGACCTGGCCACCTGTCCGGACTGCCAACAAGAGTTGCTGGATCCCAAGAACCGGCGCTATCGGCACCCATTCATCACCTGTATTCACTGCGGGCCGCGGTACACGGTTATGGAGGCCCTGCCTTATGACCGGGAACGCACGGTGATGGGGCGCTTTTCCCTTTGCCCGGACTGCCGGGCGGAGTACACCACCCCCACAGACCGGCGCTGCCACGCCCAAACCATTGCCTGTCCCCACTGTGGACCGCAGCTAACCATGGACGTAGAGACGGCTGCCCAACTGCTGCGGCAGGGAGAAGTGGTAGCCGTCAAAGGCATTGGCGGCTATCACCTGTGCGCCAACGCTGCAAATCCGCCAGCCGTGGCAAAAATACGGCAAATCAAACACCGGGGGCAAAAGCCCTTTGCGGTGCTGTTTCGCAACATAGAAGAAGTGCGGCAGTATTGCCGGGTGAGCCAGGCAGAGGAGAAGCTGCTGCTGTCTGCTGCCCGCCCCATTGTGCTGCTGCATAGCAAGCGACCGCTGCCGACCGAGATCACCTGCGGCAGTGACCGGGTGGGGGCGTTCCTGCCCTGTAATCCGCTGCAAATTCTGCTGCTGGAGGCGATCTCGCCCCTGGTGGCCACCAGTGCCAACATCAGCGGCGCGCCTATGTGCACAGACGATACACAGGTGCAGCAGTTCGGCGTGCCGGTGCTGGGTCACGATCGTCCAATCCTGACCCCTATTGACGACTCTGTACTGCAAGTGACAGAGGGCAATCCTGCCTTTATGCGCCGGGCGCGGGGCTATGTGCCTTTGGCCGTTGAACTGCCCTTTGCCGCCAAACAGACCACCCTGTGCCTGGGCGGTGATCTAAAAGCCACCTTCGGCTACCTCGCCGGGCGCTATGTATTTCTGTCCCAACCCTTTGGCGACCTGGAGCACCCGGACTGCCTGGCTGCCTATCAAGAAAATATAGAGCGCTTCGCCGCCCTTCACGGCTTTACGACAGAAAAAGTGGTAGCAGACCTGCACCCGGGCTATACCGCCCGCCGGTTTTACACACCGGATATGCAGGTGCAGCACCATATTGCCCACGCTGCCGCCGTATTGGCGGAGCACCAACTGACCGAACCGGCTCTGTGCTTTGCCCTGGACGGCACCGGCTACGGCACCGACGGCCAAATTTGGGGCAGCGAGGTATTTGACTTTGACGGTGGGCGCTTTACCCACCTGGGGCATCTGCCGCCCTTTACCTGTCCCCCCGGAGACAGCGTGGCAACGGACGCCCGACTGTGCCTTAGCTGCTATCTAGGCACCCAACCGCTGGTGAACCGGGCGAAAGACGCCGGCGTACCCCTGCTGCAAAACAGCAGCGCAGGGCGCCTGTTTGACGCTGCGGCTGCCGCCCTGGGGCTGTGCGATACCAACACCTATGAGGGGCAATGCGCCGCCGCGGTAGAGCAAGCGGCTCGCCGGGCAAGCGGGGCTTATCCTTTTGACCCGGCCTGCACCCCGCGGGAGCTGCTGGAGGAAATGCAGTACCAAAGAGCAGATGTGCCCGCCCTGGCACTGGGGCTGCACCACTGGCTGGCCCGGTGGATCCTGAACCAAGCCCAAGCCTACCGACGCAGCACTGTGGTGCTCTCCGGCGGCTGCTTTACCAACCAAATTTTGACCCGCTGCACGGCAGATCTGCTGCGGCGCAACGGCTACACCGTTTATACCGCCTGTAAGGTGCCCCCCGGTGACGGAGCATTGGCACTGGGACAGGCATATGTATCGGCACTGGAGGAATGACTATGTGCGTTGCCGCTCCCGGCAAAATTTTATCCATCAACGGCACCACCGCCACGGTAGCATACAGCGGCAACCGGGTGCCTGCCAACCTGGGCGTTGTCAAAGCCCAAGTGGGCGACTGGGTGCTGGTGCACGCCGGGCTGGTCATCCAGGTGCTCAGCGAAAGCCAGGCCCAGGAGATAAACAACCTGTTGGCAGAACTGGAGACCCTGCTATGAACCTGCCGAACATTCGCCGGGCGCTGGCCGACTACCACGGTCCGCCCCTGACTTTTATGGAAATTTGCGGCACCCACACTGCCGCCATCAGCGAGAACGGCATACCCGCCATTTTATCGCCCCGTATTCACCTGATCAGCGGTCCGGGCTGCCCGGTGTGCGTCAGCGTATCAGCCTATATTGACCGGCTGTGCGATTTGGCCATGGAACCGGGTATGTGTGTGTGCACCTTTGGCGATCTGCTGCGGGTGCCGGGCAGTACCCGGGCGTTGGAGCAGTGCGTGGCTGTCGGCGGGCGGGTGCAAATGGTCTATTCTCCGCTGGAAGTGCTGTCTCTTGCCAAGGCGGAACCGGGCACCCGGTTTGTGTTTGCCGCCGTGGGATTTGAGACCACCGCCCCGGTGTATGCGGTGCTGGCAGACACCATTATGAAAGAACAGATTCCCAATGTGCAGCTGCTGACGGCGCTAAAGACCATGCCCCCGGCGGTGCGTGCCCTATGCAAAGGCGAAACGAAGATTGACGGTTTCCTGGCTCCCGGCCATGTGGCGGTAATCACCGGCGAGGGCCCCTGGCATCAACTGGCTGCGGCGCAAGGTCTGCCCTTTGTAATCAGCGGCTTTACCGGGGAGGAGTTACTATGCAGCCTGTACGCGCTGGTTCACTTAGCCGGGCAAGGTGTGTGCAAAAACCTCTACCCTGCCGCCGTTCGACCGGAGGGCAACCCTGCGGCCCGAGCGCTGGTGGACCGATACTTTGAGCCTACAGACGCCGCCTGGCGGGGACTGGGTATTTTGCCCGGCTCCGGACTGGTGCTGCGCCCCCAGTACCAACATTTAGACGCCGGCAGTGCCCAACTGACCACAGACGCGGCGGCCCAAAGCGGCTGTCGGTGCGCGCAAGTGATCACCGGTGCAATCCCTCCAACGGCCTGTCCCCTGTTTGGCACGGCCTGTACCCCCGGCACCCCACGGGGCGCCTGTATGGTGTCCGGTGAGGGCAGCTGCCACAACGCATATCTTAATCACAGGATGTAACCTATTATGAACATTGCTATTTTTGACTCCGGTATCGGCGGCTTGTCCGTTCTCTACCAGGCAAAGCGTATGCTGCCGGAGGCCCATTTTTTATACTATGCCGACGAGGATCATGTGCCTTATGGCGAAAAAACCAGAGAACAAATTTTAACTTACACAGATGAAGCGGTGCGCTTTCTCTTGGACCGGGGAGCGGACGCCATTGTGCTGGCGTGCAACACTGCTACCAGCGTGGCGGCAGCCACCCTGCGGGATCGCTACCCCCTGCCCATCATCGGCATGGAGCCGGCGGTCAAGCTGGCGCTGAATCAAGACGATACCCACCGGGTGCTGGTAGCAGCCACACCCATCACCATTCGGGGCAACAAGCTGAAATGCTTGGTAGAGCACTATGACGGCCACCACTTGGTGGATCTGCTGCCTTTGCCCGGACTGGTGCGCTTTGCAGAAAAAGGCATTTACTCCGGTGCCCAGGTACACGCTTATTTAAGCGAGCAACTGGCCGAATTCAACTTGGAAGATTACGCCGCCTTTGTGCTGGGATGCACCCATTTTAATCTGTTTAAGCAGGAACTGCGCACCTTGCTGCCGCCCCAAATGCACTTTGTAGACGGCAACGCCGGCACCGTGCGCCAGCTGATCCGCAGAACGGTTGACCTGCCTGCCACTCACGGGAGCACCCCGGGAGTCACCTACTTTGCCTCCGGGCGGCCGATCACCGACCCGGCACAACTGCAATTTATTCAAAATGTGCTGGCGCATTTAGAGAAGATGTATCCCATAGAATAAAAGGAGCCGTTATGGAAATTACCCTTGCCCACGGCAGCGGCGGCGCGGCCACCGGAGAACTGATTCGCACCGTGTTTGCCAAGGCTTTTGACAATCCCATTCTGCGCCAAATGGACGACAGCGCCGTGGTGCCCGGCAGCGGGCAGCTGGCTGTTACCACAGACAGCTTTGTGGTGCAGCCCTTGTTTTTCCCCGGCGGCGACATTGGACGCCTGGCGGTGTGCGGCACCGTCAATGACCTGCTGATGCGTGGCGCCACACCCAAGTACCTGACCGCCGGTTTTATTTTGGAGACCGGATGCACCACGGAGGACCTGAGCCACATTGCCCGGTCTATGGCAGCCACCGCCAATGAAGCCGGTGTGACCATCGTTGCCGGCGACACCAAGGTGGTAGAGGGCAGCGGCAATATTTATATCAACACTGCCGGCGTGGGCTTTTTGCCCACCGACACACACATTGCCGCCACTGCGTTACAACCGGGAGACGCTCTGCTGGTCAGCGGCGCCATGGGCGACCACCACGCAGCCATTCTCTCTGCCCGCATGGGCATGGACAATACCATTCAATCCGACTGCGCCCCTCTGGGCAATATGGTCACCGCCCTGCTGCAAGGGGGCGTTGAAGTGCACACCTTGCGGGACATTACCCGGGGCGGCCTGGGCACCGTACTGTGCGAGCTGGCAGAGGCGGCAAACTGCGGCATAGAGATCGACGAAACGGCGATCCCGGTGCACGAGGATGTGCGCGCCTTTGCCCATATCTTAGGACTGGAGCTGCTGCACATGGGCAACGAGGGCAAGCTGCTGGCTGCCGTACCTGCCCACCAGGCGGATCAAGCGCTGGAGCTGCTGCGCGCCAGTCGCTACGGTGCAGAGGCCGCCGTCATCGGCACCGTAACGAACGGAGAGGGCGTAGTGGCACTGACTCCCATTGGCGGCAAGCGCCGGGTCAGCGTGCTGTACGGCGAAGGTTTGCCCAGAATTTGCTGATTTTGATTTTTTAAAGGAGTTTTTTATGATCTTGTACTACACCGGCACCGGCAACAGCCGCTATGCGGCAAAACTGCTGGGGCACCGGCTGAACGACACGGTTCGGGACTGCACCCCCTTTATTCAAGGCGGCACCACACCCCGGTTCCATTCCGTAACTCCATGGGTATTTGTTTGCCCCACCTATGCCTGGCAGATCCCCCATATTTTTGCGGATTTTCTGACCCGATGCCATTTTTCCGGCAGCAGGCAGGCATACTTTGTAATGACCTGCGGCGGTGAAATACACAACGCCCCGGAGACAAACCGGAAGCTCTGCACCCGACTGGGGCTGGACTATATGGGCACAGCAGAGATCGTTATGCCGGAAAATTACATTGCCCTGTTTTCCACCCCAAACTCGGCGGAAGAAGTGAACCACATTCTTGCCGCTGCGGTGCCTGCGCTGGAGCAGACCGCTGCTGCCATAGAAAGCGGCTGTCCGGTAACGGAACCGAAACCCACGGTGTTCGGCAAATTTATGACCTATATCGTCAACCCGATTTTTTACGCCACCTGCGTCCATGACCGGGCGTTTACGGTGGACGACACCTGCATCGGCTGCGGCAAGTGTGCCAGCCTGTGCCCCATGAACAACATTGAACTGCAAGGCGGCAAGCCTCGGTGGAACGGCCACTGCACCCACTGTATGGCCTGCATCAGCTATTGCCCCAAGGCAGCCATCGCCTACGGCAAAAAGAGCCGCACCCGCCGGATCTACACCTGCCCGCCCTATCGGCCGGCAGACCGATAATCACAATTTTCAAATCAACCACCGCAAAACAACAGAATGAAGAATGCTCTTCTTAAGTTGCTTGCTATGTCTCTCTCTGCTTTTTCTTTATCCCCTGTCGTTCATGCAGAATATGGCAGAATATGAAAAGACAAATGGCTGATATAAAATTTTCATGGAAAGAAACAAATCATTTACAGCAAATAAAAAATCGCCACCCGGGAAGGTGGCGATTTCTCATTTACAAAGCGCTTTGCACATATTAGGTGTTTCAATCAATCATAATACTTATCCAGTTCCGCATCGCAGGCAGGGTACTTTTTGATTTGCGGATGGTCGTAAACCTTGCCGCGAGCCACCACCATATATGGCTGCTCCAGGGCACGGAAGTCTGCCAGCGGGTCGCTGTTTGTGATGAGCAAGTCGGCGCACTTGCCCACCTCTACGCTGCCGGTCACATCCCCAAGCCCCAGAATACGAGCGTTGTTTAATGTGGCGGTATAGAGCGCAAACTCCGGTGTTACGCCCACTTCCTTTTGGAAATAATGCAGCTCACGCCACATATTGTAATGGGTGGTGTACGGGCAGCCGGTATCTGTGCCCATACCTACCGGCACGCCGTCTGCCAACGCCGCTCTGGCACCCAGGATCATATTGTTATACACCAAATTGGAATTGTACTGCACCGCCTCGGTAATGCCCAGAGTCTCTCTTTGAAACTTGGCCATGGGCAGCGCCGGAGACAGGGTGCACACCAACACCGCACCGCTTTTATGGAAGGCAGCCAGCTCCGTCTCTGACAAAGTAGAGCCATGCTCAATGGAGTCCACGCCATTGAGCACCGCTGTGCGTACCCCCTCCGGGCTTTGCACATGAGCAGCCACCTTCAGACCATAGCTGTGGGCACGGTCGCAGCAAGCCTTGATCATATCCGCCTGCATCATCAGCCGACCCGGCTCGCCTTTCACCTTGGCGTCCATCACGCCGCCGGTGATCATCAACTTAATCAGATCCACATTTTGGCCGTGAAGCTGATCTACCATGCGCACTGCGTCCTCCACCGTCTCTGCCGGGTGGGTCACGGAGCCTACCATATGGCCGTGGGGCACACCGATGGCATAGTTGGCTACTAACATTCGCGGACCGTCCAGCTTGCCGGCATGGATCCGATCCCGCAGCCGGGTGTCCAAATTATCCAGACCGCCCACCACGCGCACCGTGGTCACACCGGACAGCAGTCCCTGCATGGCATAGGCGTGGCACATGCGCAGCACCAGCGCCCGGGACAAACCGGAGGACAAGGCGATTTTGGTTAGTCGATTGGTGTTCATGGGCTTGTTTTGGGGCTTGCCCCCCGCAGGCAAGTGCACATGTAGATTGATCAGACCGGGCATCAAATACTTGCCGGTCAGATCCACCACCCGGTCCCCCTTATTGGGTGTAATCTTGCCGATCTGTGCAATTCTGTCATTTTCTATTGCCACATCCGTGCCGGGGCGGGGCGACATCTGCTCCGTACCGTCCAGCAGCGTACAATTTTGAAATATCGTTCGCATAAGGTTCCCCCTCCTTTGTTTTGATACTCTCATTATACCGAACCGACAACCAAAAGGCAACCGACCCTTTGTGGCTCTTTTGTTGCATAAAAAGCAATTTGCCGCTTTTGTCGCGCAAAGGAAAGCGCCGCGTGCTGCATAAAAGCAAAAGCACCTGTGTACCCAGTGATACACAGGTGCAGTTTTTATCCTGTTATTGCGCCACTTTGGCGGTCATGGCCTGTTGATAAAAAGCAAGCGCTTTATCAATGGCTGCCGTGCCTGCCGGTTCAAAGGGCTGTAACACGCTGAACACATGGGGCAGCGACTGGTTATACTCCGCCTTAGCGTAGTCCTTGATCTCTGCCTGCACCCCATGGGCTTGCAGCACTTCGTACAATCGATGGGTCTGTTTGTTAGCCAGGGTGTCGCCGCTGCTGGTGATCAAATAAGTAGGCGGCAGCGCCTGGGCATAGTCAATGATTTGGTCAAAATCCATGTACGGATAAGTGGCTTTGTCTTTGTAATCCGTGCCCCACATGGGCTTGGTGTACAGGCTGAACAGCCCGCCGTCCCGCATAAAGGCCACCGGCGAGGTAAGCAGCAGCGCCGTCAGCTCCATTTGCGGATTCACTGTGTCAAAGGTTTTGCGCAGCTGGGCACTTTGCATCAGCACCGCGCTGTATGCCGCCAGCTGCCCGCCGGCAGAGTCGCCGGTAAGCATAATATTTTGCATATCGCAGGGATATTGGCTGCCGTGGTCACGAATCCAGCGCAGCGCCCGGGCCACATCCTGCAACTGCTGGTTCACCGTCACATCCGGCACCAGTCGGTAGTTAATATTAAAAACCACATACCCCCGATCCGCCAGAGCGGCGCAGTAGTGGTGGTTCAGTCCCTTTTCCGCATACATCCAGCCGCCGCCGTGAATGTCAATGATCACCGGCAGCTTAGCACCGGGCTGTGTATCTGCCGGGTACAGCACATCTAATGTGTGATACAGATTGCCGTCCTCTATATAGGCCAGGTCGTTCACTTCCGTCACCGTAGGCGGATTCTGAGCCGCGTGCTTGGCTTTGTCGCCCCCGTCGCAGTAGCGCCACACCATCTGCATAATCTTCACCACCGGATTGCGCAGCAGTCCCTTGCCGCTGCCGTCGGCGTACTCCACGGTGTCTGAGGAGACCATACCGCCAATGTAGATCACATCGTCCGCAGTGTCCTTGCGGGGCAAAGTGCTCAGTTCAATAAACGCAATAGCCACCACAATCACCGCCAGCAAAACGCCGATCACCACAGCCCATACCTTCTTTCTGCTCTTTTTCCCCTTCGCCGCACCGGTCTGCGCCTGTACAGCCTTTTCCTTTGTTTCCATACCCATTCCCCCTAAAATGTCTATCCGCATTATACTCCATCCTGCCAATCCTGTCAATTTGTAGCAACGCTGCCAAAAGTCGAGAACAGCGGTATTTGCAATTTGGCAAGGGTTTTGGTATGATGAGAACAGAAAGCGGTCGGGTTTAGAGGCGCGATCGATGGACGGGGGTACGGGAATGAAACCGAAAAAGCAATGGGATCACAAGTGGTACACGGAGGAATTTTTGCAACAACTAAAGGCCACGGCGGCGGTGGAGATGGACGGCGATCTGCCCTACATCACCAAATATGCACCGGACGCTGGTTCGCCAAATGGGATTGACCCGCGGCTGCTGGGCGGACCCATGGGCAAAATGGCGCGGTCCACGGGGCTGGTGCCAAATTTCATTCTGGACCGGGTCAAGATCCCGGTAACGCCAAAGATCTTGGCCGGATTCCGTGCCGGGTGTGACCGTGTTTCCTACGCCAAATGCGTACAGGCAAAGATTGAAGTGCGGGACAGCACTGTACCGGCGGCGGACGGTTATCCCATTCCCATTCGCATGTACAACAGTGCCCAATGTGCGCCGGGCAGCCCTTGCCTGTATTTTATCCACGGCGGTGCCTTTGTAGGCGGCACTTTGCGCCCCTATGACGAGGGGTGGAAGCTGTTTGTAGAAAAGTTCCGCACGCCTGTGGTGGCAGTAGATTACCGACTGCTGCCGGAGCACCCATATCCCACGCTGTACGATGACTGCTGCCGTGTACTGGAATGGCTGGGCGGCGACGGTGCCCGGGAACTGCACATTGACCCAAAGGCCGTTTTTGTGGTAGGTGACAGCGCCGGCGGTAACCTGGCCCAAGGCTGCGCCACCCGCTGCAAAGGCACCCACCGGGTGCGGGGGCAGCTGCTGCTCTACCCCACCCTAAACCTGTTTGGCACCACGGACCGCTACTATCACCCAAAAGAAACAGACTACCACCCGGCGCCGGGACAGCAAAAGCTGGCCATGGGACTGGTGCGGCAAATGGAGCTGCTCTCTCGCTCCGGCAAGTCCTTTTTAGGTATTCCGAAGCCGGACGATCTGTGCAATCCTTACACCTCCGACCCGGCAGGGAACCCGCCCACTTTTCTCTCTGTGGGTGCGCTGGACTACCTGCGCAACGACACGGTGGCCTGGGCCCACAAACTGCACGACGCCGGCGTGCCCACCCGCCTGGTGATGTATAACGGTATGGGCCACGGCTTCTTAAACGCCATGGGCGTCTTTCCCCAAGCCGAGGACCTGCTGGACGAAATGGGCGCTTTTATCCAGAATGTTTGTAAAAATCACTAATCACCCTTGACCGGTATGTGCACATATCGGTCTTTACTTTTATCATCTGCAACACCGCAACACCGCAAAAACGGCAGGCAGTCCCAAATAACGGACTGTGCGGTCCGAACCGCTTGCGTACTGTCCCGGGCCATGTTATAGTAAGGACAAAGGAGGAAGATTATGGAATTTCAAATTGAATACCGTACGCAAACCACAGTTCAACTGGATTTGGAAAAGAGCCTGAAAATCTTTGAACAAAATCAAAAAAGCAATCGTCGATACCTGAAAATCATGCGGATTTTTCAAGATCCATCACAACCTTTGGACAGAGAATTTCAAAAGTTGTTTAACGGATTTTATCGTGTACGGCGCGGCACCGACTGGCAAGAAGCATGCTATCACATTATGGAAATGCACCGCACCGACCCAAGCGTTACTTTCCCGCAGCTACTGAACGAACTGACCTACCACACCGGCAAGGTTGATTTTTCTTTTGCGACCAAAATACTGCATACCATCAATCCGCGTATGCCAATTTATGACAGCATCATTGCAACCAATCTGGCGCTGTGGAACAACTATGACGGTTCGGTCGATCAAAAAATGTGCAGAGCCATCGTCATCTACGATCAACTGCAACAGGCTTATCGGCAACTGCAAACCATGCCGGAAATGCTGCAATGCGTAGATGCATTTAGCCGCCGTTTTCCGGACTTTTCAAACATATCCACTTTGAAAAAAATAGACTTTTTACTTTGGAGCAATCGGGAGGAAACAGAAAATGAATAACGAAATGAATGATAAAATACAAAAATTTTGTGAAGCATGGGCTGACGTCGATGTCAGCGGAATTGACAGAATGAGAGCTCGGAGCAGGAAGCAGCGCCAACAGAAAAAGCAACGCAAATATATGCGCAGAAAACAGCGTCAGCTCAGATGTCTTGCCATTGGCGTAAGCGTAAACAAAAGCATTCAAAAAATGATCGAGAACGCTTAATCTCTACGCTGCGTAGGTTGCGCGGCAGGCATCTGTGATTAAGCGACGCAAACAAGATCCACCTCCACGGCAATCGAACGATCTGATCGCCATGCCGGTTGGGCGATAAGCATAACGAACACACGCAAAAAACAGCCATCACCGTAAAGGTGATGGCTGTTCGTTTGATATTTATGAAGCAAACAGGGATTATTTCTCTGCGTACTTGTCCTCGCCGTTCCAGGAATACAGCTTACGGATCTCGGCGCCGACTTTCTCCAGCTGATGGTTGGCTTCCATCTCTCTCTTGGCCTTAAAGTGTGCCCAACCGTTGTTGCTCTCGGTGATGAACTTGGAAGCGAAGGTGCCGTCCTGAATCTCTTCCAGAACCTTCTTCATTTCCTTCTTGGTCTCATCGGTGATCAGTCGCTTACCGGTCTCGTAATCGCCGAATTCAGCGGTGTTGGAGATGGAGTAACGCATCTTGGCAAAGCCGCCGTTGTAAATCAGGTCAACAATCAGCTTCATCTCATGAATGCACTCAAAGTAAGCATTTCTCGGGTCATAACCGGCCTCAACCAGGGTCTCAAAACCGGCCTTCATCAGAGCGGTTACGCCGCCGCACAGCACAGCCTGCTCACCAAACAGATCCGTCTCGGTCTCGCACTTAAAGGTGGTCTCCAGAATACCGGCACGAGCACCGCCGATACCGGCGCCGTAAGCCAGAGCGATATCCTCACAATGACCGGTAGCATCCTGATATACAGCTACCAGACAGGGTGTACCCTTGCCCTCTTTGTACTCGGAGCGAACGGTGTGGCCCGGAGCCTTGGGAGCGATCATGAACACATCTACATCGCTGGGGGGCACGATCTGCTTAAAGTGAATGTTAAAGCCGTGGGCGAAAGCCAAAGCCTTGCCGGCGGTCAGGTTCGGTTCAATGTCCTTCTTATAGATGGAAGCCTGCTTCTCATCCGGGGTCAGGATCATGATAATGTCAGCGGCCTTTGCAGCCTCAGCGGTGGTCATAACCTTCAGGCCAACGCTCTCTGCATGCTTCCAGGACTTGGAGCCATCGTACAAACCAACAACTACGTCCACACCGCTCTCTTTCAAGTTCAGCGCATGGGCGTGACCCTGAGAACCAAAGCCGATCACGGCAACGGTCTTGCCCTTCAGGTAATCCAGATTACAATCTTCTTGATGGAAAAGTCTTGCTTCTGCCATTGTAGTTTCCTCCTAAGAAATAAGTTTAATTGAAGTCACAGTGTTGTATGATGTCGCTGTGGTTTCTTAACAATTCACATTATATCCTGTATGATGTCTGTTGTCAATAGGCAATTTGATTTTTTTACAAATGCTCCATGGCGTGGAGAATGTGCAGCCGCATGGCGGTGCGGGCGCCCTCGGCATTGCGCTTCTTAATAAAGTCCATAATCAGCCGATCGTCGTTTAGATTATCAGCGCTTACATCCTTGTCCCGGGTCATGACGATCACGCCTTTTTTGATGGCATTGAAAATCACAGGCATAAACTGCTTCACAAACGCATTGTGTGTGGCATTGGCAATACTCTCATGGAACTTTTGCTCCTCTGCCGTGCGGTCCTCGCCGCTTAAAATCTTCTTTTCCACCTGCTCACCGTAGTAGCAAATAGCGTCAATTTCTTCCTGCGTTGCCCGCTGTGCAGCCAAAAAAGCGCAATCCGGTTCAAACATCAGTCGCATCTCGAACAGATCGTCCAAGCCGGAAGCAATATCGCTCAGATCCGCCGAGTCGATCACCGTATTGGCACTGACAAAGGTGCCCTTGCCCCGTCGAATCTCCAACACACCGCTGGTGGTCAAAATTCGAATGGCCTCCCGCAAGGTGGAACGACTCACGCCCAATTCCGCCGCCAGGTCATTCTCATTAGGCAGCTTATCTCCCACCGTAAAGCGGTGCTGGGTCTCGATCATATTCAAAATCTGCTGTGCCGTACTCTCCGGCAGCATTGCCGATCTTGGCATATTCCTCACCTCTGCTCACATCATAACACAAGTTGTATGTAAAAGTCAAGGCGTTGTCTGACATCTTACAATTATAGAACTGATTTTCTGCTGTTCTTTGTTCACCCTGCACGAATTTGCCCTGCGGGGGTTGTAAATTGTGAACAAATGCTATATGATAAGGATATAGATAAGAGAATATATATAATGGAGCGTAAAAAATGAACAAAGCAACCCAATTACGATACAATATGGAGTCCCTGTGCATCTATCAATTCAAGACAGACCCGGTGATGCACAGTCTACTGCACCTGCTGCGCAGCATAGAAGACGGCGAGGCTGTGCTGGAGGCACAATGTGCCTTTTTCAGCACACTGGCACCTCGAGACACGCTGCGCCGGTATATTTCCAAGTTGATCCTCACCGACGACAATGTATTCAGCAAAGCCGCCGCCGGCGATGCGGCAGACCGTCTGCACCCTGCGATCCTGGATGGTGTAAAAAGCGACCTTGCCAAGCTGGAGGCTATTGCCGACCTGACCCCGGATGATATTCTGCATGCAGTAGAAAATAAGGATCTGCGGGAAGTGCTGGGCACCCTGCCCCGATGGGAGAACGGCAAAGCGCTGCCGCCCCTGAGCCAAAACTGGGCGGAGCAAACGGATGCACTGGCCGCATTCCATAAAAGAAACGGCTACGGTCTGTTTGCCAACTACGCCGCCTTTGAGTGGCGGGATCACGCCCTCTCCCCCATCTCCGCCACGGACCCGATCCAGCTGTCCGATCTGAAGAACTATGAATTGCAGCGGAGCCAGGTGGTGGACAATACAGAGAGCTTTGTTTGCGGACTGCCCGCCAACAACGTGCTGCTGTACGGTGACCGGGGCACCGGCAAAAGTTCCACCATTCACGCCATCCTGAATGCTTACAAAGAACAGGGCCTGCGCATGATTGAGATCCCCAAAAGCGCGGTGGAGGAGTTGTCCCTGATTCGGGAGTACCTGGCGGACAGCCCAATGAAATTTATCATCTATATTGATGACCTAAGCTTTGACAGCCAGGACAACGCTTTTACAGAGCTGAAAGCGGCGCTGGAGGGCGGCCTGTCTGCCTGCCAGCCCAATACGCTGATCTATGCCACCTCCAACCGGCGCCACCTAATCAAAGAGAACTTCTCTGACCGGGAGGACGATGTAAACAAAAATGACACCCGCCAGGAACAACTGTCTTTGTCCGATCGGTTTGGGCTGACCATTACCTTTATTAACCCGGACAAAAAGGATTATCTGGACATTGTGGAAAAGATTGCCGCCGATCGTGGCCTGCAAGTGGACGCCCAGCGGCTGGACGCTGCCGCCGAGCAGTGGGCCGTGCGCCGAGGCGGTCGTTCTCCCCGTTGCGCCCGCCAGTTTATCGATCATGTGGAGAGCGCTCTGCGTCGGGGCAAAGAATGGTAAAAATTCGTTCGCAAATTATTAAAAAATTTCATTTTTTGTTTACCGAATTCTAAAATTATGAACAAAAAAACCTGCTATGATAGCAGTATCAAAGAAAAGGAGCGAAAACAATGAGCAAAATTCTGGTAGTGGATGATGAATTAAACATCTGCGAATTACTGAAACTATACTTAGAGAATGAGGGCTACACGGTGTTTACCGCCAACGACGGCCAAGCCGCCGTGACCGCCTTCCAGCAGAAGGCACCGGATTTGGTACTGCTGGACATTATGTTGCCCAAGATGGACGGTTGGCAGGTGTGCCGAGAGATCCGCAAGACCTCTTCCGCCCCCATCATCATGCTCACCGCCAAGGGCGAGACCTTTGACAAGGTGCTGGGTCTGGAGCTGGGCGCCGACGACTATGTGGTCAAGCCCTTTGACGCCAAAGAGGTGGTGGCCCGGGTGAAAGCTGTGCTGCGCCGCACCCAAGGCAAAAATGACAACGCCGAGGAAAGCAAGAAAGTGGTCACCTATGACAAGCTGGAGATCAACATTGCCAACTATGAATTGAAAGTCAACGGCGTGCAGATTGACACGCCGCCTAAAGAGCTGGAGCTGATCTACCACTTTGCTTCCAACCCCAACCGCGTCTTTACCCGCGACCAGCTGCTGGACGAGGTATGGGGCTTTGAGTTTTACGGTGACTCCCGTACAGTGGATGTGCATGTGAAGCGCCTGCGTGAAAAGTTAGAGGGCGTCAGTGACAAATGGGAGCTGAAAACCGTTTGGGGCGTCGGCTACAAGTTTGAGACCAAGGAATAAGTAATGGCATTTAAGGATGTACTCGTCGGTAAAAAGCCGGTCAAAAGCAATATCTTTGCCAAATACTTCCTGCTGTTTGCCGCTATCTTTTTGGTCACTCTGACCGTGCTGGGCACCGCCCTGACCCTGATGGTCAACGCCTATTCTCAAAATGAACGCACCAATCTGCTGAAAGAGAATGTGCAAAGCGTATCCGGCACCATCAGTTCCTCATTGATCATGCAGGACATTAACAGTCGCTACAGCGTGGAAAAAGAGCTGATGTGCGAATCCCTGTATATTATTTCCAACTCTATCGACGCAGATGTATTCGTCTGTGATGTGGAGGGTAATATTATTCTGTGTAAGGAGCGGGCCTATTCCACCCCGTATTTTGGGGAGTTTACCACCTGCGCCCTGCACGACAGCTATTCCATCAGTTCTGCACTGCTGCAACGGGTGTACGAGACCGGCACCGTAACCGGGCGTATTACCGTACGCGGTCAAACCAATTATATTGTAGGCACCACCATCGTTAGCGACGGCGATGTGATCGGCTACACCTTTGCGCAGACCCAAACCGGCGTGCAGTCCCTGGCACTGGCGGTAATCCGCATTTTCCTGCTCAGCGCGCTGGCCTGTTTGATGCTGGCCTTCATCTGCATTTGGCACCTGACCAAAAAGATGGTGACCCCTTTGCAGCAAATGAGCGCTGCCGCCAAGCAATTTGCCATCGGGGACTTCTCTTACCGAGTCAAGGTGCGAGGCTGCGATGAGCTGGCGGATCTGGGCATTGCCTTTAACGATATGGCAGACGCACTGGATAAAACGGAAAGTTCCCGCGCCAGCTTTGTGGCCAATGTGTCCCACGAATTAAAAACGCCTATGACCTCCATTGCCGGGTTTATCGACGGTATTTTGGACGGCACCATCCCCAAAGAGAAACAAAACTATTACCTGGGACTGGTAAGCACCGAGGTGCGCCGACTGAGCCGCTTAGTGGTGGCCATGCTGAATATGAGCAAGATCGAGTCCGGCGAATTCCAAATGAAGCCCAATAACTATGACATCTCTGACCAAATCATTCGTATTCTTTTGACCTTTGAACAAAAGATCGAGAAGAAGAATATTGAGATCATCGGGCTGGAGGACCTGCAGCCCCAGTACATTGTGGCGGACCCGGATATGATCTACCAGGTGATCTACAACCTGTTTGACAACGCAGTAAAGTTTACCAACGAGGACGGCTTTATCAAGGTCACGCTGGAGGATTTGGGCAGTCAAATTCGTGTAAGTATTAAGAACAGCGGCACCGGCATTAAGGCCGAGGAGCTGTCCCGCGTGTTTGAGCGCTTCTATAAAGTGGACAAATCCCGCAGCCTGGACGCCAAGGGCGCCGGACTGGGATTATATATCGTAAAAATGATGGTGGAAATGCACTCCGGCAGAATTTATGCCAAGAGTGAAGACGAAAACACCGCGGAATTCGTATTCACCCTACCCAAGGCATTCACCCCCGTCAATAAAAAAGGAGCAAAAGAAGCATGAGCGACTATGAACAGAACCCGATAAACGGCAGCCAGCCCCCGCAAGGGGACAGCCAACCGAACACCGGCTATACGCCATATCAACAACCGGGCACCTATTACACACCACCCCAGCCGGAGCAGCCCCAAACGCCGCCCACCGGCGACAACGGCACCACCTATCACTACGCCTACCACAGCGGCAACCAGCCCGGCGCAGCCTATAACGGCCAGCAGACCGGTGCCGCTGACCATACCACCCAGGCACAGCCCACCGGCCAGACTTACGGCACCCCCACAGAGCCGCCGGAGCCGGGCAAGCCGGAAAAAAAGAAGAACAAAAAGACCATTACCATCGTGGTGAGCGTGCTGGTGGTGTGTGTGGTGATCGCCGTTACCGGCATTGTACTGGCAGCCACCGGCGTACTCTCCGGGGATAAGGAAGAAAAAACAGACGGCACCTCCACCTCTCAGGACAGCGGATCTGACACCCAGACCGTTAGCGGCGGCAGCGTGGCAACCAAGGACGACAGCGGCAACCTGACTGTTGCCGGCGTAGCCAAAAAAGCCATGGACTCCTGCGTGGGTATTACCGTCTATTCCAAGCAGAATTCCTACAGCAACTTCTACGGCTACGGCTCCAATAGCAGCTCCGACAGCAGTGACGACCAGCAAGCCAGCGGCGAGGGCTCCGGCGTGATTATGAAGGAAGCGAACGGCAAGACCTATATTATGACCTGTGCCCATGTGATCGCCGACGGCAGCAGCTTTAAGGTGACACTGAATAACGGCAAAGAATACACCGCCACAATGGTGGGTGCCGACAGCCAAACGGACATCGGCGTGCTTTCCATTGAAGCCACCGGGCTGCAAGCAGCCACCTTTGCCGACAGCAAGGGCCTGACCGTCGGCGAGCAAGTAGTGGCAATCGGCTGTCCCGGCGGTCTGGAATTTAAAAACAGCGTCACCAGCGGCTATATTTCCGCTTTGGATCGCCCGGTGGAAAGCTCCATCGGCTACGACAACGAGTGTATCCAAACGGACGCAGCCATCAATCCGGGCAATTCCGGCGGCGCGCTGTTTAACATGCAGGGTCAGGTGATCGGCATCAACTCCTCTAAGATCGCCTCCACCGAATACGAGGGTATGGGCTTTGCAGTGCCCAGCTCCACCGCTGTGGATACCGCCAACAGCCTGATTAAAAACGGCTATGTAGCCGGTCGCGCCAAGATCGGCGTCACCTACAACACCATTACCAGCTACAACAACGCTGACGCCATCCTCTCCGCCCTGACAGAAAAGGGCTTTAAGAACGCCAAGGGCACCATGGTCATCAACCAAGTGAGCAGTGACTCTGACCTGGCCGGCAAACAGGTGAAGCAGTACGATATGATCGTAGCCGTCAATGGCAAGACCATGACCTCCACCGATGTAATGACGCAGGTGCTTTCCGACAGCAAGCCCGGCGACACCATCAAGCTGACCATTGCCCGCATTGAGGGCAACCAGATCAAGACCTTTAAGGTAGACTGCAAGTTGATTGAAAATAAAGGCAATTAACCGCACATAAAAAAGGAAGTGCCGAACCGTAACGGTTCAGCACTTCCTTTTTATTATTGATTGCTTACAGCTCGGCGATCACTTCTACCTCGCACAACACACCCTTGGGCAGGTCCTTAACGGCCACGCAGGAGCGGGCAGGCTTGGCGGTAAAGTAAGTGCCATACACCTCATTGAACTTGGCAAAATCCGCAATATCTGCCAGGAAACAAACGGTCTTTACTGCCTTATCCAGAGAAGTACCGGCAGCCTCAACCACGGCTTTCAGGTTTTCACATACCTGGCGAGTCTGGGCCTCAATGGTGGTGGCCTCCACATTGCCGGTGGCCGGATTAATGGCGATCTGGCCACTGGTAAACAACAAATTGCCGGTTTTCACCGCCTGGCTGTACGGACCGATGGCGCCGGGTGCGTTGTTGGTGCTTACATATTCCATAATCATTCTCCTTTATCTCAGCTGCAGACCTCAAAGCCTGCGCTTGTCAATGCCTGTTTGATAGACTCAATGTGGGCGTTGTCCCGTGTCTCAATCCCCAGTTTTAAGAAACAGTCGGTAATATTCATATCCAAATCCGTGCTGTCATAGTTGACGCTGACCACATTGGCGCCCTGCTCCGCAATAATGGAGGACACGCCGCTAAGCTGGCCCGGCTGATCAGACAGTGCAATGGTAATGTCCGCCGTGCGGCCGCCCATCTTCAACCCGCGCTCAATCACACGGGAAAGAATGGTCACATCAATATTGCCGCCACTGAGCAGGCAGCACACATTCTTGCCCTCAATATCCGGAATTTTGCCGGCCATCACTGCCGCCACAGGAACAGCGCCTGCGCCCTCTGCAATGAGTTTTTGCTGCTCTAAGAGGGTCAGAATCGCCAGGGCAATCTCATCATCGCTGACGGTAACAATGCCGTCCACATACTGCTTAACAAGTTCAAAGGTGTTATTGCCCGGGGTCTTTACAGCGATACCGTCGGCAATGGTCTGCACCTTGCCAAGGGTCTCGATCTGATCGTCCTGCACCGCATTAAGCATAGAGGGTGCACCTTGCGCCTGCACGCCGTAAACACGCACACGGGGATTCATCTGTTTAATGGCAAAAGCCACGCCACTGATGAGACCACCGCCGCCAATAGGCACCACCACCACATCTACATTCTCCAACTGATTCAGGATCTCCAGACCGATGGTACCTTGACCGGCAATCACATCTTCATCATCAAAGGGATGAATAAAAGTGTAACCTTTCTCCTCTTTCAGCTCCAGCGCTTTTTTGTAAGCGTCATCATACACGCCCTTGACCAGGCACACCTTGGCGCCATAGCGCTTGGTGGCCTCCACCTTACTGATGGGCGCGCCGTCCGGCAGGCAGATCAGAGACTGAATACCATTCTTGGTAGCAGCCAGCGCCACGCCCTGGGCATGGTTACCGGCGGAGCAGGCAATCACGCCCCGCGCCTTTTCCTCATCGGTCAGCTTGCTGATCTTATAGTAGGAGCCACGGATCTTAAACGAACCGGTGACCTGCAAATTTTCTGTTTTTAAATACACATTTGTACCCGGGTGAATATTGGGCGCCAGGATCATATCCGTCTCACGGATCACCTCACGCAACACCTGAGAGGCCTGATACACTTTATCCAGCGTCAACACAAACATTCCTTCTTTCGACTCTATATATAATATAAGATTTTAATACGCTGCCGGGGTTTTGTCAACACTTTTTATGCCGTCCAGGTCCACCGGCAGTTCCCGGTTGGCAGTTACTGTATCCGGGGTCACCCGGCAGTCCACAGCCCGCACCTCTACACCGGCAGCTCGGGCGTCACGCAGTGCCCGGCAAAACGCCGGATCCGTCTCCCAGTTGGGTCGAAATGCGGTGCACCCGCCCATCTGCACAATAAGAAGCGCCATGGCACGGTAGCCCTGCGCCACCGCCTGCACCAGCTCTCCCATGTGCTTGGTGCCCCGAACAGTGGGTGCGTCCGGAAACACGGCCCATTCTCCCTGCCGCAGGGTCACGCCCTTCACCTCCACAAACAGCCGCTGTCGGTCATTTTCCGCATAAAAATCCAGCCGAGAGGCGCCAAAGCGCACCTCCGGTTGCACCAAGGTAGGCGACGACAAGATCGTCCCGGCGCGCAATAGCTCCCCGGCCACCTGATTGGGCGCCGCCGCATCCATATTCACCAGGCCAAAAGGCGTTTCCACCGTCACCAGGTCGTAGGCGGTCTTACGATTTGGGTTGCTGCTCTTTTCCAAATACACCGTAGCGCCGGGCACCAGCAATTCCCGGCAACGGCCGGTGTTCTTCACATGCACCGTCTCTTGCATACCGTCCACCGTACAGTGGGCAATAAACCGATTGGGCCGCTCCAAAAACACCGCTTTATGAATATCTGAATACTGCATACATAAAGCCTACCCCACCGGCGACCATTTGTCAATCCCCCGGCAGGTTTCCGCTATTTTCTATTGACTTTGCCGTTCAACTCCTATAAAATGGAAAGTGATATTATATGTTGGAGGACACCCACATGACCAAGATGAAAAAGATCCTTGCTGTGGCTCTGTGCGTACTGCTGCTGGGCAGCGTATTTGCCGGCTGCTCCGGCAAGAAAGCAGAACAGACCACGGAAATTACAGACGAAACCCTGCTGATCGCCTACACGGCAGACAACGCCCCCTTCTTCCAGATAGATGAAAAGGGCAACGCCAGCGGGTTTGAAGCCGACCTGATCGCTAAGATTTTTGACAGCATTAAGGACGACTGCAAAAACTACGCCTATGTGAAGGTGGAGCCGGGCTACCGCCTGGGTGAGGAGACCGCCTATACAGACAAGGACGGCAAGACCTATATTGCCTACATGGCCGTAGGCGGACTGCAAAAGAACGACGGCACCAACAACGAGGATTACAGCTTCACCAACACGGTCATCAGCAACCGAGTGGTGACCTTGGTAAAGAAAGACAGTAAGATTAAAGATTACAGCAATCTGGGCGGCGCCAAGCTGGCTGTGGTGAGCAAGGCAGCGCAGAATGCACTGGCAGATAACGCCGTGATTGCCGATCGCAGCGCAAAGACCACCACCGTTTACAAGACGGCACAGGCGGCCTTTACCGCTCTGTACCAAGATAAGGCAGACGCTGTGGTTATCGACGAGTTTGACCTGCGCACCTTGGACTTTGTCTTAGACGGAAAGAAGCAAGCCTTGTCTGACTGGACAACAGAGCTGAACGGTCAGTTGGACACGGTGGAATACGCCTTTGCCACCGCCAAGTATGACCGACTGAAGGACGATATCAACGAGGCGCTGCTGGAGCTGAAAGACCCCAAGTACAACGACAAAGACGAATTCACCCCCATTGTAGAGCAATACTTTGGCTACAACGCCTCCAACTTCTCATACATCCCTGCAGACAAATAAGTAGCGTACATCACTCACACCTGTGGCCACCCCACAGGTGTTTTTTGTAAGGGAAGCATAAACAGAATTTGGCACCCCTTGTTGCAAGAGGTGACTCCCCGCAGTGCGGGTAGATGTCGCGTAGCGACGAGGGGACGGGCACCGGTTAGGTGCTGGCGCGCTTGCGCGTCTGAGGGGATAAAACAAGCTCTGTATAATTGCCCTTGCAATCTAAAAAAAAACCGCCTGACCTACCGGTCAAGCGGTTTTCCTTTTTATGCACTTATACAGGTATATACTCCACTGCGTCCACCGGCACACCGTCCCGGTAATACACGCGGGGCACCCGGCGGGCAATGCGGCAGGGCAGCTCATAATTGAAGCTGTGCGCCAAACCGGACACCTCCTCCATACTGAGGGTTTCGTTGTCGTCCGTTCCCACCAAGGTGACCGGCGTACCTACTTGCACACCGGGTATCTCCGTCACGTCCACCATAAACTGGTCCATACACACACGCCCGAGAATCGGTGCGCGCTTGCCGCCAATGAGCACCTGGCCCATGCCGGATAAGCAGCGGGGATAACCGTCTGCATAACCCACCGGAATGGTAGCAACTCGGCGGGGAGATGGAGTGGTGTATGTACCGCCGTAGCTGATCTCCCGTCCCGGCTCCAAGGTCTTTACATGGCTGACCCGAGCCACCCAGCGCAGCACGGGCTGCAAGGGCAACAGGGATTTGTCCACCTCTTCCGAGGGATACAGACCGTACAAAATAATCCCCGCCCGCACCATATTAAAGCTGCCGCCCAGGCGCATAATCCCGGCGGAATTGTTCAGGTGTTTAATCGGAATTTCCACCCCACGCTGCTCCAGCCAATCGCAAAACTGCAAGTACCGCTGCCGCTGGGCCTCCGCCTTGACAAAGCTGGTTTCGTCCGCTGTGGCAAAATGGCTGAAAAGCCCCTCCGGGTAAATCCCCGGCAAATCACAAATGGCCTTGCAAATATCCGCGCTCTCTTCATTCACCTGGAAGCCGATACGGCTCATACCCGTGTCCAGTGCAAAGTGAAAAGGCACCTGCTTGTCCTGGCGCACCGCCTCCGCCGACAGTGCCTTGGCTGCCTCCATGGAGAAGATCGGCAGTCGCACATTTTGTTCTACCGCCCGAGGAAAATCGTCCGGAAATACCGGTCCCAATACCAAAATGGGCAGGGTTACACCTGCTCGGCGCAGTTCCAATGCTTCTTCAATACAAGCCACGCCGTAAAAATCAAAGTTCTCTTCATACCGGCGGCCGATATATGCCGCACCGTGACCGTAAGCGTCCGCTTTAATCACACCCAGCAGCTTAATATCCGGCCCGATCTTTTGCCGAATGGCGGCAATATTCGCCTCCAACGCATTTAGGTTAATTTGCGCTTGGGTTCTCTCATACATCTGCAATCACCTCCGCCAAAGGCGCAACGGCAATGCCATTCTCTGCAAAGGCGCTGCGCAGCGCCTGCACAAATTCCAGTGCACGGGCACCGTCGCCGTGAACACACACCGAGTGCGCCACCACCGGAATATCCTCACCGGTATAAGCCGTCACTTTCTGTTCTTTAACCATACGCACCACCCGGTCAATGGCCGTGGCGGTGTCTGTAATCATAGCGCCGGGCTTGCGCCGATCCCGCAGGCTGCCGTCCGCCTCATAAGCACGGTCGGCAAACACCTCGCAGCCAAAGGACACGCCCAGCTCTTTCGCTGCCTGTTGCAGACAGGAGCCCGCCGGTGCCAGCAGCACCAGCGCCGGGTCAAAATCCCGCACCGCGCGGG
>OHCA01000112.1_pt1 | contig 80977 bp, 85 predicted proteins | sample 1577541 | NCBI WGS metagenome assembly OHCA01 (sample SAMEA3879598, study PRJEB24766) | human gut metagenome | biome: human-associated habitat; feature: feces | place: USA | collected 1985/1987 | reverse complement strand
TGGTTTCCTAAAAAACGGATTTGCGGTTTCCTGTCACCGGACAGCAGGGACACGGACACCGGATTATTCATATTGTATATAAGAACAGGAAAAAATGGACAAAAAAGATATAGAATAGTATCTAATTTGTCTATTTTTTTGTGCAATAAAACATTTTTTGCACGATAAATATAAAGAAAATATAAAAAATATCGATTTTGTTATAGAAAGAGTCGATTTTATCTGTGGAAAATTACAAATTACATTGATAAAATGAATTTAACATAACAAGCGCGCACTTGTAAATAACGTAAAGAGATTTGTTTTATCATTTAGGAGGGTTTATCATGAAAAAACTTATGGCATTTTTCATTTCCTGTACACTAGCGGCTTCTTTAACAGCCTGTGGAGGCGGCAATTCTAATACGGAGCAGACAAAGACTTCGTCTGCGGCTGCAAATACAGCAGCTTCTTCAGATGCAGCGTCAGAAGCATCCTCTGAAGAAGCGCCGTCAGGTGATAATTATACTTTAAAATTTGCTCTTCAGAACGGAGAAAATCACCCTCTGTGTCAGGGAATCGCAAAATTTGGTGAAGTTCTAGAAGAAAAAAGTGATGGGCGATTTAAACTGGAACTTTTCTATAGTGGTTCATTGGGAGATAAAGCTACGACAGTGCAGGGACTTCAGACAGGAACTATTGATGCCGCTATGCTTATGAGCGGAGTTATTGCGGATTATGGCTGTGATGGGCTTGGAGTATTTACACTTCCATATTTGTTTGACTCAGTGGAGCACGCGCGAGCTTTTGAGAAGTCACCTGAAGGTCAGGCACTGCTTGATACAGTTCAGTCATCAGGAAGTTCTATGGTGTGCGTTGGGGCATATCAGGAATCTGCCAGAAACTATTTCTTTACTGAAAAACGTGTAGAAAAGCCGGAAGATATGAAAAATATGCAGATTCGTTGTCAGGAAGGATCTATTTACTATGATGCTGTAGAAGCAGTAGGCGCCTTTGCACAATCCGTTGCATTTTCTGAATTATATAGTGCTCTTCAGTCTGGGGTTGTAGATGGAGCAGAGCAGCCATTATCTGGCTTTGTGAATAATGCATTTCAGGAAGTATCCAAGTATTATGTAATGGATCAGCATGAAATCAGCCCGAATCTTATCCTGTTTTCTGAAGCAACATGGAATCAGTTAAATGAACAAGATCAGGAGTTAATAAAAGAATGCTTTGAGGAATCCATTCCGTTCTTTGAAGAATTGTCTGATGCCAAGGATGCGGAATATTTACAGACAATTAAAGAATCTGGAACAGAGGTAATTGAAGTCAATGTCAATGAATGGCAGGAGGCTTGCAGTAGCGTATATGATAAATATGGCGAGGAGTATGCAGAAATTATTTCTCAGATTAAAAACACTTCTTATTAATTTTTAAAATCTATGGAATGGGGGATCGGTGGAGTATACTATACCTCCGCCGATTTTCTTTTCCTGTCAGGAGGAATCATATTATATGGAACAAAATATAGAAGAAAAACGGGAGTCTATTTTAGATCGAATAGCAGATATGATTTCCCGGTTTATGATAGTAATGTGTATTATGATATTTGCCGTTATGGTATTTTCTGTATCTTATGGAGTTTTGGGACGATATCTTCCGTTTATCAGGAATCCTCGGTGGACCCAGGAGCTGGCAATTCTTTGTATGGTTTGGCTGTGCTTTCTGGGAGCTGGTTATGCAATTAAAGAAGGTCTTCATGTGCGTATGACAATTATTGAATTTTTGGTTCCTAAAAAAGCTGCAGCTTTTTTACACCGTCTTGCTTATGTTTTGCTTATGCTGGTAAATGTGATGTGGATAGTTTATGGAATCCAAATTTTGCATTTAACACAAAAGGCAAAAATGTCTGCAACAGGATGGCCAATGAGTACGATTTATCTTTCTGTTGTGATTGGAGGATTTTATGGAACAGCAATGTCTTTATATCGTATTTTGAAGGGAGGTTTTTAGGATATGAATACGACAGCGATTATTCTTTTGCTTGCCTCCTTTTTTATTATGATTATTTTAGGCTTTCATATTTCCTATTCCATGATGGCATCGGCAGCCTTAACAATCCTTTATCTTGGTCTGTCGCCGACTCAGATAATTAACACCATGGTAGACAGTGTCGATGGATTTACTTTTCTGGCCATTCCGTTTTTTATTTTATCTGGAGATATTATGGCACAGGGAGGAATTTCTGACAGATTAATTTTACTTGCTGATGCGTTGGTGGGATGGATGCGCGGTGGACTTGCAATGGTAAACATTTTAGCATCTATTTTCTTTGGAGGGATTTCTGGTTCAGCTACAGCAGATACAGCATCTCTGGGAGCCATTTTAATTCCTATGATGCATAAACAGGGATATGATAAGGAATTTTCTACAGCAGTTACCATGACAAGCAGTGTTCAGGGAATGTTGATTCCACCCAGTCATAATATGATTATTTATGCTATGGCAGCAGGTGGTATTTCTGTTAGTGCGCTCTTTATGGCTGGCATTGTTCCTGGAGTTCTCTTGGGAATTGCATTAATGCTTTACAGTTATTATTTGTCTGTAAAAAGAAATTATCCAAAAGGAACACCATTTACATTAGCTAATCTTTGGACGGCATTAAAAAAATCAATTTGGGGTTTAGGCACAGTTCTGATTGTTGTCATTGGAGTTGTGAAGGGAGTTTTTACAGCAACAGAAAGTGCTGCAATTGCATGTGTTTATGCATTAATTGTATCAATGCTTGTTTATCGTGAGCTTTCTTGGAAGCAATTATTTCATGTTGTAAAAAGGAGCATTAAAACATTATCAACGGTATTGATTTTGATTGCAGCATCTGGTCCTTTTGGTTTTTGCATTACATATTTGAAAATTCCAGAAATGGTAGTAAATGGAATGTTGGGATTAACAGATAGTAAATTCTTGCTTTTATTGTTAATTAACCTGATTATTCTGGTTTTGGGTACCATTCTTGGTATGGCATCCATCATTGTCATTGTTACTCCGATTTTGATGCCGGTTCTGTTAAGTATTGGATTAAGTCCTATCCAATTTGGTGCTATTTTGATTTTGAATTGCGGAATTGGTCTGATAACTCCTCCAGTAGGAGGCGTATTATTTATAGGAAGTGGTATTTCAGGAGTTCCAATTGAACGCTTGTTTAAGCATACACTACCTCTAATTGTGGTAATGTTGATTGTATTGCTTTTGATTACTTATATCCCATCTATTACACTGGCTCTTCCAAGTATGTTGGGATTGTTATAAGGAGGATTTTGTGATGAGTAATCAGAAAAATGTATTAATGATTTGTACTGATCATTGGCCAGGATCTTTTTTAGGATGTGCCGGAAGGAAAGATATTATGACTCCTACATTAGATTATCTGGCAAATAATGGAGTTCGTTTTGAAAATTGCTATAGTGAATGTCCCGTATGTATTCCTGCGCGTCGTACCATGATGACTGGATTATCTCCTAAAACACATGGAGATCGAGTGTATTCCGATCGAATGGAAATGCCAGATGTTCCAACACTGGCAGAAACTTTCCGAAAGAATGGTTATCAGACAATGGCGGTAGGAAAACTTCATGTTTACCCTCAGAGAAACCGTATTGGTTTTGAGGATGTGATTTTGGCAGAAGAAGGGCGTTATGAACTGGGAGCAGTAGATGATTATCAAATATGGCTGGGCGAGCATGGTTATCTTGGAAAAGAATTTTTACATGCAATGGGGAATAACACCTACTATACGCGTCCATGGCATTTGGATGAACAGGCACATCCGACAAATTGGGTAACTATGGAAATGATGCATCAAATAAAAAGAAAAGATCCTACGCGCCCATTTTTCTTTTATTGCTCTTATCAGTTTCCGCATCCTCCTCTGGTTCCACTTTCGACATTCCTTGATATGTATCAGGAGGAGGAATTAGAGGAACCAATTGGTCAGGATTGGCTGGATGACAGTTATATCTTTAAGGCTATGTGTGAAGCTGCAGGAATTTACACAGAAAAAGAAATAAAAAGAGCAAGGAGAGCTTTTTTTGCCCAGTGTACTCATATTGATTACCAGATACGACTTTTGATTGGAACATTAAGAGAGAGCAATCTCTTAGACGATACTATTTTAGTTTTTACTAGTGATCATGGAGATATGCTTTTTGATCATAATATGGTAGCAAAACGCTGTTTTTATGAAAATGCAACATGCGTTCCCCTTATTTTATCAGGAAAACCGCTGGAAAATTATCGAGGAACAGTGGAAAAGAAGCTTGCACAGCTTGGTGATATTATGCCGACACTTTTAGATTTATGCAATATCCCTATTCCTGAAACAGTGGAAGGTATTCCGTTATTTTCGGATCAACAGCACACATATCTTTATGGAGAAGTGAGTGAAGGAGATAAGGCAACACGAATGATCCGATGGAGAGATTATAAATTAATTTATTATCCCTGTGGAAACGTATTTCAATTATTTGATTTAGAAAAAGATCCGGGAGAAACTCATAATTGTATTGGGGAAGCTGCATATACGGAAATTGAAATACAAATGAAGGAATATTTAATAGAAAGCCTTCACGGAAATGATATGGAATGGATTCAGGATGGAAAATTAAAAGGTTTTTGTCCAGGAGAGTATCATACTAAATCTGATTATGGACTTTATAATCAACGAGGTTATCATTGGCCAACACCGGCAGGGTATAGTAATCAGGGAAAAAATGCATAATTTTTTAATTTTCGTCTTAAAAGCGCCGAAGGTATTTCTTTCGGCGTTTTTTCCTGATTTTTGTCGCAAAAATTTCCTTGACAAACGTTTCATGATCGAATAAGATAAAAAAGATGAAAATACTTTGAATTTCAAAACATTTGATAACAAAACTAATATCAGAATGAATCTCAATGGGAACGGGGAAAGAAAATGACAGTGACAGGCAGGATCATTGGAACCGGCTCTTATGTGCCGGAACGGATCGTGACAAATGAAGATTTGGCAAAACTGGTGGAAACCAGTGATGAGTGGATTGTTACCCGCACCGGAATTCATGAGCGGAGAATTGCTGTGGAGGAGGGAACCAGCGCCATGGCGTCCAGGGCAGCAGAGCGGGCTCTGGAGAATGCAGGAATAAAGGCTGAGGAGCTGGACATTATTTTAATGGCAACCTCATCCCCGGATCACTGTTTTCCGAATGGGGCATGTGAAGTACAGGTAGCCATTGGTGCAGTAAATGCAGTGGCCTATGATATCAGCGCAGCATGTTCAGGATTTGAGTTTGCGCTGAGTACTGTACAGGCTTTTATCCGGGCAGGAATTTATAAAACAGCTCTTATTATCGGCGCAGACTGTCTGAGCAAGCTGACAGACTGGTCAGACCGGGGCACCTGCGTTCTGTTTGGAGACGGTGCAGGAGCAGCAGTGATTCGTGCAGAGAAAACAGGCGTAATTCACAGTGTTATGGGATCAGACGGAGGAAAAGGACCTGTGCTTTCCTGTGTAGCCAGAAGCGAGGGGAATTTCCTGAACGAAAGGAAGCCGGAGCTGGGATACATATATATGGACGGCCAGGAGGTTTTCAAATTTGCAGTAAAGAAGGTTCCGGAATGTATCCGTCAGGTGCTGGAGGAGAGTAAAACAGATATTGAAGAGGTAAAATATTTCGTGCTGCATCAGGCCAATTACCGAATCTGCGAGGCAGTGGCAAAGCGTTTAAAGCAGCCTCTGGATAAGGTTCCCATGAATATCGGTTCCTATGGAAATACTTCCGGCGCAACAGTTCCGATTCTTCTGGACGAATTAAACCGCCAGGGAAGGCTGCAGAGGGGCGATAAGCTGGTTTTAGCAGGCTTCGGCGGAGGTCTTACCTGGGGAGCAGCCCTGGTAGAGTGGTAAAACAGGAAGATTACGGAAAAGAAGTACTTTCTGATAAAAAGGAAGTATGGTATGATGGGTAATATGGAGCAATGTGTTTGAAGCACATGCTCTTTATAAAAATATAAAACATTTTAAACGAAAAAGGAGAAAGAACCATGTTAGAAAAAATGAAAGAAATTATTGCAGATCAGTTAAGCGTAGACGCAGATTCCATTACAGAGGCATCTTCCTTTAAGGATGACCTGGGCGCTGATTCCCTGGACCTGTTCGAGCTGGTTATGGCTCTGGAGGACGAGTACTCCGTTGAGATTCCCTCTGATGACCTGCAGAACATGATGACTGTTGGTGATGTTATGAATTATCTGAAGGAGAAAGGTGTAGAGGCTTAATGCCCTGCACCTTTTAAAAAAGGAATTCAGGCTGTTGGAGGAACGGAAATGAAAACAAGAATTACAGAACTGCTGGGAATCCAGTACCCGATTATCCAGGGCGGAATGGCCTGGGTGGCTGAGAATCATCTGGCAGCTGCAGTATCTGCAGCAGGCGGACTGGGTCTGATTGGCGGAGCCAATGCGCCGGCAGAGGTAATCCGCGACTACATAAAGAAGGTTAAAGAAGTTACCGATAAGCCTTTTGGCGTGAATGTTATGCTGATGAGCCCTCACGCTGACGAGGTTGCAAAGGTTGTTGTGGAAGAGGGCGTAAAGGTAGTTACTACAGGCGCCGGAAATCCTGAAAAATATATGGATATGTGGAAGGCAGCAGGAATTAAGGTGATTCCGGTTGTGGCTTCCGTAGCCCTTGCAAGAAGAATGGAGCGTTATGGTGCTGATGCCATTATTGCCGAAGGCACTGAGTCCGGCGGACATATTGGTGAGGCTACAACCATGACTCTTGTTCCTCAGGTTGCAGACGCAGTTTCCATTCCGGTTATCGCAGCAGGCGGAATCGGTGACGGAAGAGGAATCGCAGCTGCATTTATGCTGGGAGCAGAGGCAGTTCAGATGGGAACCCGCTTCCTGGTAGCAAAGGAATGTGTGGTGCATCAGAATTACAAGGACAGAGTTCTGAAAGCAAAGGATATTGATTCTACAGTAACAGGAAGAACTCACGGCCATCCGGTTCGCTGTCTGCGCAACCAGATGACTCGGGAATACATTAAACTGGAGAACGAAGGAAAGTCTTTTGAAGAGCTGGAGTATCTGACTCTGGGAACCCTTCGGAAGGCTGTTCAGGAAGGCGATGTAAACGGCGGTACTGTAATGGCAGGACAGATTGCAGGTATGGTTTCTAAGGAACAGACCTGTCAGGAAATGATTGAAGAAATGATGGAACAGGCAGAGAAGCTGCTTGGACGCAAGTAAGATGTAAAGGAGCAGGAGTGAATGAGTAAGATCGCATTTATTTACCCGGGCCAGGGAGCACAGGTCTGCGGTATGGGACAGGATTTCTATGAGCAGACGGAGATCGGAAAACAGGTATTTGACCTGGCAACAGAGATTCTGGGCTTTTCCGTTCCGGAGCTGTGTTTTACGAAAAATGACAGACTGGATATCACCGAGTATACACAGGCGGCTATGGTAACCACCAGCATTGCTATGACAAAGGTGCTGGAAGAGAAGGGTGTGAAGCCGGATGTGGCAGCAGGACTGAGCCTGGGTGAATATTGCGCACTCTATGCTGCCGGTGCAATGACAGAAAAGGATGCCATTGCTACTGTAAGACAGAGAGGAATTCTCATGCAGGAGGCAGTTCCTGTAGGGCAGGGCGCCATGGCTGCAATTCTGGCTATGGATGCCTCTGCTATTGAAGAGGTGATTTCCGGAATAGACGGAGTTCAGATTGCCAATTACAACTGTCCGGGACAGATTGTAATTTCCGGAAAGAAAGAAGCAGTAGAAACTGCTTGTGAGAAGTTAAAGGAAGCAGGCGCAAAGCGCGCGATTATGCTGAATGTAAGCGGCCCCTTCCATTCCAGAATGCTCACAGGAGCAGGCGAGAAGCTGGGAGAGGTTTTAGAGCAGGTGGAGATTCATCCGCTCAGCATTCCGTATGTGGCAAATGTAACGGCTGAGTATGTGACTGATGCAGCTGATGTAAAGCCTCTGCTGATGAAGCAGGTATCCTCCTCCGTAAGATGGGAGCAGAGTGTGAGAGCAATGCTGGCTGACGGAGTGGACACCTTTATTGAAATCGGACCGGGAAAAACTCTGGCCGGTTTTATGAAGAAGATAGACAGAACGGTAAAGGTTCTTAATATAGAGAAGCTGGAAGATGTAGACAAGGTTGTGGAGGAATTAAGATGTTAACAGATAAAATTGCAGTAGTAACCGGTGCAAGCCGCGGAATCGGCCGTGAGATCGCAGTTACTCTGGCATCAAAGGGCGCTGTGGTGATTGTCAATTACAATGGTTCTGCAGCAAGAGCAGAAGAAGTGGTAAAGGAAATTGAAGAGGCCGGCGGAAAGGCCGAGGCTGTTCAGTGCAACGTATCTGAGTTTGCAAAATCAGCAGAGCTGATGGATTATGTAGTGAAAAAATACGGCCGCGTGGATATTCTTGTAAACAATGCAGGAATTACCAGAGACAATCTTCTGATGAAGATGAGTGAAGAGGATTTTGACGCAGTGATTGACACCAACTTAAAGGGCGCCTTTAACTGCATTAAAAATATTTCCCGCCAGATGTTAAAGCAGAAGTCCGGAAGAATCATCAATATCTCTTCTGTATCCGGCGTAATGGGAAATGCAGGACAGGTAAACTACAGCGCATCAAAAGCCGGTGTTATCGGTATGACCAAGGCAGTTGCCAGAGAGATGGCAACTAGAGGAATTACCTGTAATGCAGTAGCTCCGGGCTTTATTGTAACAGAGATGACGGATGTTCTTTCTGATACCATCAAGGAAAATATTACCAATCAGATTCCTATGAGAAGATTTGGACAGACAAAGGATGTAGCAAATCTGGTTGCATTCCTTGCTTCTGAGGAGGCTGGTTACATAACTGGACAGGTAGTGGGTGTAGACGGCGGAATGGCCATGTAAAGGAAAGAGAAGGAGAAAGAGACATATGAGCAGACGGGTTGTAGTGACAGGTCTTGGAGCAATTACTCCGATTGGCAATAATGTAGAAGCGTTCTGGAATGGCCTGAAGGAGAAAAAGGTCGGAATCGGCCCTATTACTTATTTTGATACAGCAGATTATAAAGCAAAGCTGGCTGGTGAGGTTAAGGATTTTGATCCGAAGCAGTATATGGATCCCAAGGCTGCAAAGCGTATGGAGAAATTCTGTCAGTTTGCAGTGTGTGCTGCAAAAGAGGCCATTGAGGATGCAGGACTGAATATGGAGCAGGAGGATCCTTTCCGCGTAGGCGTAAGTGTAGGCTCTGGTATCGGAAGCCTGCAGTCTGTAGAGAGAGAATACAGCAAGATGCTTCAGAAGGGACCAAACCGCGTCAATCCTCTGTTAGTTCCCCTGATGATCAGCAATATGGCAGCAGGAAATGTTTCGATTCAGTTTGGCATGAGAGGAAAATGCATTAATGTAGTTACTGCATGTGCAACCGGTACTCACAGTATTGGTGAGGCTTTCCGTACCATTCAGTACGGAGATGCAGATGTTATGATTGCAGGCGGTACTGAGGCAAGCATTACTCCTATTGGCGTAGCCGGATTTGCAGCTCTGACAGCGCTGAGCACCAGCGAGGATCCCATGCGCGCATCCATTCCTTTTGATAAGGACAGAAACGGTTTCGTTATGGGTGAGGGCGCAGGCATTGTGGTCCTGGAGTCTCTGGAGCATGCTCAGGCAAGAGGCGCAAAGATTTATGCAGAGCTGGCAGGCTATGGAGCAACCGGCGATGCTTATCATATTACTTCTCCGGCAGAGGACGGAAGCGGCGCTGCAAAGGCTATGGAGATGGCGATTGCAGATGCAGGGCTGAAGCCAGAGGATGTTGACTATATCAATGCTCACGGAACCAGCACCCATCACAACGATTTATTTGAGACAAAGGCAATTAAGCTGGCTCTGGGCGATCATGCTGGAAATGTAAAAATCAACTCCACCAAGTCTATGATAGGACATTTGCTGGGGGCAGCAGGCGGCGTTGAATTTATCACCTGTGTCAAGTCTATTGAAGAGGGTTTTGTACACGCAACCGCAGGTCTTCAGGAAGAGGATCCGGAGTGTGATCTGGATTATACCAAGGGCGAAGGCGTTTCTATGAATGTGAACTGTGCGCTTTCCAATTCTCTGGGCTTTGGTGGACATAATGCAACTCTGCTGGTAAAGAAGTTTGAAGGCTGATGGAGAAGACGGGAGGATATAAGACCATGACGATTGATGAGATTGTAACTCTGATTCAGGCAGTTTCTGATAATGGACTGACCAGTTTTGAATATGAGGAAGGGGACCAGAAGCTGGTTCTGAAAAAGAAAAAGAAGAAAAATATTGCCCAGGCTCCGGTGGCTCCCGTTGTAATTTCCCAGCCGGCAGCTCCTATGATGAGTCCTGTTCCCATGCCTGTTGCAGCAGCTCCGGCTCCTGCAGCAGCTGAAACCGCTTCGGCGGCTCCGGAAAGCGCTGCTGATAAGGCGGGTTCCGGAAATAAGGGCGGAATTGATTCTGATAAGGTAGTGGTTTCTCCTCTGGTTGGAACCTTCTACAGTTCTTCCTCTCCGGAGGCAGAGCCCTTTGTAAAGGAAGGGGACACTGTCAAGAAGGGACAGATTCTCGGAATCATTGAGGCAATGAAGCTGATGAATGAGATTGAGAGTGAGTATGACGGAGTGGTGGAAGCTATTCTGGTAAATAACGAGGATGTTGTGGAATACGGACAGCCCCTGTTCCGTATCCGGTAAGGAGAAAAGATATGAGATTGGGAATTAAAGAAATTCAGGAGATTATTCCGCATCGTCATCCTTTCCTGCTGATTGATTTTATCGATGAGCTGGAGCCGGGAAAACGGGCGGTTGGTTATAAATCCATTACATTTAATGAGCCGCAGTTTAACGGCCATTTTCCAGGGCAGCCGGTTATGCCGGGTGTGCTGATGATTGAGGCACTGGCTCAGGTTGGTGCAGTGGCAATTTTAAGCCTGGAGGAAAACAAGGGAAAAACCGCGTTTTTCGGAGCTATCAACAATGCCAAGTTTAAACAGATGGTTCTGCCGGGCGATCGGCTGAAGCTGGAATGTGAAATTATCAAAAGCAAAGGCAAGGTAGGCGTAGGCAAGGCCGTGGCTACCAATGCAGAGGGCAAGGTTGCTGTTTCTGCAGAGCTGACCTTTGTTGTAGGTGACTAAGAAGCAGAGGGGAAGCGCAGCCATGTTTGAAAAAATCTTAATCGCCAACCGGGGCGAAATTGCAGTGAGAATTATAAGAGCATGCCGTGAAATGGGAATTAAGACTGTAGCGGTTTATTCAGAAGCAGATCGGGACAGTCTGCATACGCTTCTGGCGGACGAGGCTATCTGCATCGGTCCGGCTGCGTCCGGCCAGAGCTACCTGAATATTGAGAGAATTCTAGCGGCAACCGTAGCTATGAAGGCGGAGGCAATCCATCCGGGATTTGGCTTCCTGTCTGAGAATGCCAGATTTGCAGAGCTGTGCGAAAAGTGCAGCATTGCATTTATCGGCCCCTCTGCAGAAATTATCAGCAGAATGGGCAATAAATCCGAGGCAAGAAAAACGATGATTGAGGCCGGAGTTCCGGTGGTTCCCGGCAGCAAGGAGCCGGTTTACACCGCAGAGGCGGCTCTGGAAATGGCAAAAGCCATTGGTTTTCCGGTGATGATCAAGGCATCCTCCGGCGGCGGCGGAAAAGGAATGCGGGTGTCCTGGAGTGAGGCGGATTTTACTTCCAACTTCCAGAATGCTCAGATGGAATCGATCAAAGGCTTTTCTGATGATACCATGTATCTGGAGCGGTATGTGGAGAAGCCGAGACATATTGAATTCCAGATTATGGCAGATAAATACGGCAATGTGGTTCATTTAGGCGAGCGTGACTGTTCGATTCAGCGCCGCCATCAGAAGGTGCTGGAGGAGTCTCCGTCTGTAGCAATTTCAGAGGAGCTTCGCCGGGAAATGGGAGAGACTGCAGTGCGTGCCGCAAAGGCGGTAGGCTATGAGAATGCGGGAACCATTGAGTTTTTACTGGATAAGAACAAGAATTTTTATTTCATGGAAATGAATACGAGAATTCAGGTAGAGCATCCGGTAACGGAATTTGTCAGTGGTATTGATCTGATTAAAGAGCAGATCCGTGTGGCTGCAGGAGAGCATTTAAGCGTCAGCCAGGAGGATATCCATATTCAGGGACATGCGATTGAATGCCGTATTAATGCAGAAAATCCGTCCAGGAATTTTATGCCCTGTCCGGGACTGATCAGCAACGTTCATTTTCCAGGCGGAAACGGTGTTCGCGTAGATACTCATATTTATAATGATTACCGGGTTCCGGCCAACTATGATTCTATGCTGATGAAGCTGATTGTCCATGGAAAGGACCGGGAAGAAGCTATTGCAAAAATGAGAAGCGCTTTGGGCGAGCTGATCATAGAGGGAATTGATACAAATCTGGATTTCCAGTATGAGATTCTGAGCAATCCGGTTTACCAGGATGGCCATGAGATTGATACGGATTTTATTCCGAATTATTTTCCTGAATACTGCAAGTAGAAGGAAAAAACTGTTGAAGTTCTCAGAGATTCGCCCAGAGGGCAAGGAGAAGTATTATGCTGAGAGATATGTTTAAAAAAACATATACTGTAATTGACAGTCGTGTAAAGACTGGGAAACGGGAGAAAACGGAAGAACCGAGTATTCCTCAGGGCCTGTGGAGAAAATGCAATAAATGCGGACAGCCCATTTACGTGGAAGATGTAACAAACAATTATTATGTCTGCCCCAAATGCGGCGGATATTTCCGGGTTCATGCCTATCGTCGGATCGAAATGCTGATTGATGAAGGAACCTTTGAGGAATGGAACCAGGAAATGGAGTTTTCCAATCCTCTGGATTTCCCGGGATATGAAAAGAAGGTTCAGGCAACCAGAGAAAAAACGAGGCTGAATGAGGCCATTGTAACCGGAAAGGGAATGATTCACGGCCTTCCGGCTGCTGTGGGCGTATGTGATGCCCGGTTTATTATGAGCAGCATGGGCCATGTTGTAGGAGAAAAGGTTACACAGATGGTGGAGCGGGCAACAGAGGAGAAGCTGCCTGTGATTATTTTTGCATGCTCCGGAGGTGCCAGAATGCAGGAGGGAATTGTATCTCTGATGCAGATGGCGAAAACCTCAGCAGCTCTGAAACGCCATCATGAGGCAGGACAGCTGTTTATCAGTGTTCTGACAGATCCCACAACTGGAGGAGTAACGGCAAGCTTTGCCATGCTGGGAGATATTATTCTGGCGGAGCCAGGAGCTTTGATTGGATTTGCAGGACCCCGTGTCATTCAGCAGACTATTGGTCAGAAGCTTCCGGAGGGCTTCCAGAGAGCAGAATTTCTTCTGGAGCATGGATTTGTAGATAAGATTGTGCCCCGTGATGAGCAGAAGCGGGTGATTGCAGATATTCTGAGAATGCACAGAAAGCCAGATGCGCTGACTCTGAAAAATGCGGGAATCGGAAGAGACGGACAGACTGAGGCTTCTGGAAAGTTTTCTTTTAACCGTTCCGGGAAGAGTGCCTGGGATACGGTTCTTTTATCCAGAGATGGAGCAAGACCGGTGGCAACCGACTATATTGATGCAATTTTTGATGACTTTATGGAATTCCATGGCGATCGGTATTTTAAGGATGACGGCGCTATTGTGGGCGGCATTGCTACCTTTAAGGGGATTCCGGTTACGGTAATCGGCCAGCAGAAGGGAAAAACCACAAAGGAAAATATCAGAAGGAATTTTGGTATGCCGTCTCCGGATGGGTACCGGAAGGCTCTGCGGCTGATGCAGCAGGCAGAAACCTTTGGCCGTCCGATTATCTGCTTTGTGGATACTCCAGGAGCTTTCTGCGGTATTGAGGCAGAGGAGCGGGGGCAGGGAGAGGCGATTGCAAGAAACCTGTTTGAAATGGCATCTCTGACAGTGCCTGTGCTTTCTCTGGTTATTGGTGAAGGCGGAAGCGGCGGAGCTTTGGCGATGGCTGTGGCTAATGAGGTCTGGATGATGGAAAATGCCATTTATTCGATTCTTTCACCGGAGGGCTTTGCTTCGATTCTGTGGAAGGACAGCAAGAAGGCGGCAGATGCAGCCAGAGTTATGAAGATCACAGCAGCAGATCTCTGTGAGATGGGTCTGATCGAGGACGTTATTCCGGAAAAACAGCCGGCCTGTGCAGATACGATGCCTGAAATTGCCGGAATCATCAGAGAAAAGCTGTCTGCTTTTCTGAACAGATACGAAAATATGAAGCCTGAGGAGCTTGCAGAACAGAGGTATCAGCGGTTCCGCAGAATATAGCCTCCTCTGTTTGAGATACAGCTTTGGAGAACAGATTCAGGAGATAGGAATGAGTATATTAAAACCATTGAAAATAGGTGAACTGATAGCGAAATACCCGATTATTCAGGGAGGAATGGGGGTCGGAATCAGCCTTTCCTCTCTGGCCGGAGCCGTGGCTAAGGCCGGAGGAATCGGAATTATTTCCACTGCTCAGATTGGATTTCAGGATCCGGACTTTTTAAAGGCGCCTCTGGAAGCCAATTTAAAGGCAATTAAAACGGAATTTGATAAGGCCAGAGCGATTGCGCCTAATGGAATTATCGGATTCAATATTATGGTGGCAACAAAAAACTATGCGCTGTATGTGAAGGAGGCAATCAAGGCTGGAGCTGATATTATTATTTCCGGCGCAGGACTGCCTGTAACACTGCCGGAGCTGACAGAGGGAGCAAAAACAAAAATTGCCCCGATTGTTTCTACGGCAAAATCAGCTATGGTGATCTGTAAAATGTGGGATCGGAAGTTTCACAGAATTCCTGATCTCCTGGTGATTGAGGGGCCTCTGGCAGGCGGCCATCTGGGCTTTTCCAGAGAGCAGCTGGCTCAGTACGGGGCAGATACGGCTCATGTTTCTGAAACCTACAGCCAGGATGCCTACGATGAGGAAATCCGCGGAATTATGAAGGTTGTAAAGACCTATGAAGATAAGTATGAAACGCATATTCCTGTAGCGGTTGCCGGAGGAATTTACACGCATCAGGATGTTCTTCACGCGCTGGAGCTGGGGGCAGACGGGGTTCAGGTGGCAACCCGTTTTGTAACAACAGAGGAGTGTGATGCTCCTATGTGCTACAAGCAGTCCTATATTGATGCGAAGGAAGAGGATATTGTGATTACGCAGAGTCCGGTGGGAATGCCGGGACGAGCAATCAGGAACCATTTTCTGGAGCAGGTAGAGGAAAGAAAGGCCAAGGGAGAAAATGCAAAGATTTCTCACTGCTATCAGTGTCTGGAGCACTGTAATCCGGCCAGCATTCCTTACTGTATTACAAAGGCCCTGTCCAACGCAGCAGAAGGAGTTCTTGATCAGGCTCTGCTTTTCTGCGGCACCAATGCCAGCCGTGCCGAGAAAATTGAAACGGTTGAGGCTGTAATAAAGGATCTGGCAGGAGAGCCTGTCTGACAGACATAAAAAGCCTGTTATTTCCATAGACTGAAAGCAAGGAAGCTGGGAAGAGACAGGAAGATGTTAAATAATATATGGAGCTTTATGATTCTTGCGGGGGTGCTCTGGGGAGCTGCAAATGGCAATTTAAGTGCGGTTACCCAGAGCCTCATTGATTCTGCAGGGGCGGCGGTGTCTCTGGCCCTTACCATGCTGGGAATCATGTCTTTTTGGTGCGGAATTCTTCAGGTAGGAATGAATGCCGGACTGATTGACTGGTTTACGGGAAAAATGGGTCCTTTGCTGGATTTTCTGTTTCCTGATGTAAAGGACGGACATCCGGCCAGAAAGCCTTTGGCTGTCAATCTGGCAGCAAATATGCTGGGGGTGGGCATGGCGGCTACTCCGGCCGGACTGGAGGCTATGAAGGCGCTGGCAAAGGAAAGCAGGGGAGAGGCAAGCAATGCCATGTGTACCTTTCTGGTTCTCAATGTGTCATCTCTGCAGCTGATTCCTGTTTCTATGATTGCCTACCGCAGTCAGTATCACTCCGCGGCTCCGGCAGCTGTGGTAGGGCCTGCGTTGATTGCGACAGGCTGTTCTACACTGGCAGCTGTTATATTCTGTAAAATTGCGGAATGGATATCTGGGAGGAAAGGTCTATGATCCTGTGGATTTCCCAGATTCTGATTCCGTTGACAGTCTGTTACATTATAGGTTTTGGTCTGTTGTCAGGACGGCCGGTATTTGATGATTTTTTAGAGGGAGCTGCGTCAGGAATGAAAACGGCAGCCGGACTGCTTCCGGTGTTTGTGGGACTTATGATTGCTGTAGGTGTTCTGAGAAGCTCTGGCCTATTGGAGACTCTGGGACAGTGGCTTTCTATCCCGGCTGGGTGGCTGCACTTGCCGACAGAACTGGTTCCTGTTACGCTGGTGCGTCTGGTATCCAACTCGGCTGCCACAGGGCTTCTGTTGGATCTGTTTGAAAAGGCAGGTCCGGATTCCCCTCTGGGAATGTGTGCTTCTGTTATGATGAGCTGCACAGAGACGGTTTTTTACTGTCTCAGTGTATACTTTGGTTCTGTCAATGTAAGAAAAACCCGGTATGCCCTGGCAGGAGCTTTATTTGCCACAGGTGTGGGAGTGGCGGTCAGCATATGGCTGACTTTGGGTTTTTCATAAAAAAAACACAACCCTGTAAGAATTTCCTAATAAATAGCAGGTTGTCGAACAAATAGAAATCATGTATAATCATGAAGAGACTTTTTGCCTTCATGTGCGATAAGGAGAAAATGTGGATACTTATGCAGCATTGAACGATGTTCTGGTGAATCTGTTCCGTGATATTATGGAACTGGAGGAACAGGCGATTATTACTCAGGAATATCAGGATATAACAAACAATGATATGCATGTGATCGAGGCCATCGGAGTGGGAGAGCCTAAGAATATGTCAACCATAGCCAAGCTGCTTTCTGTGACAGTAGGAACTCTGACCATAGCCATGAACAGCCTTGTGAAAAAGGGTTATGTGATCCGGGAAAGAGGAAAAGAGGATCGGCGAGTGGTTTATATTTCTCTGTCGGAAAAAGGGCTGCGGGCTTACCGCCATCATGAAGAGTTTCATCGGCAGATGATCGAAGCTGTGCTGGAAAATCTGACTGAGGATGAGACAGAAAGTCTGGTAAAAGCACTTGCGAAGCTGGAACGATGGTTCCGCAGAACTGAGGAGAATTAGAAGGAGGCACTTTCAATTATGAAAAAGGCAGTCATGTGTTTTATTGGCGCCATGATGGTTTTGTCACTGGCAGCATGTACGCCGACTATGGAAAAGCATAAGGTTGGCGAGGTACAGAATTCTGATATGGCAGTTCCCAAGAGTACTCAGGGGCCTGGCGTTGTAACAGATAAGACACCGGATCTGGACGCACCGGATCTGGATATTATTTCGATATATACAGTCAGCGAGGACGGTTCCAAGCTGGAAGGCACCATGGAAGGCGTAGAGACACTGGATGCTCAGGCGCTGGTGGATCTGCTGATTCAGTATAACGTTCTTGATGAGGGAACAAAGGCCGTATCCTTTACGGCAGAGGGTACACCGGCAAGTGAAGAGGTTGGCCCTGGTGTTGTGAAGATTCCAGGCTTTAAGATTGAAAATGATACAAAGGAATACGGCACGCTGGAGCTGTCACAGTTCCCGGAGGGGGATCAGGCAGAGATGAAGCTGCAGGCTGTAGCAAATACCTTTATTGAGAATATGAAGCTGGTTTATCTGAATGTAACAGCAGATGGTCAGACTCTGGGAGAGAACATGACCTTCGAGGATGCAGGGAAATAAACGGTAACTATTCAGGACGGCGGGAGGAATCTCTGATGTTTCTTGTTCGGCCTTGCCGGACAAGAAGATGGCTCGTTTTGAGCAGTTACCAATAAGTTGATTGACAGGGAGCGGCTGCAAGGCGCAGACGAAGTTAAAATGACTTCACTGCGTTTTGTGGCGGCTCTTTTATCATTTCAGATGTAACAGTCATGCAAAGATTAAGGCAGGAAGAAGGGGGAGAAAAGTGAAAGAAAAAAACAGGTATATAAAACGTAGCCGTTGGTGGCTGACAGTTCCGGCAGTCTATGTGCTGATGATTTTGATCATATTGCGGTTATATGTAATAACAGGGGAGAACTGGCATATAATAGGTATTTCTGTGCAGCCGTTTGATACTGCATTCCAGCTGGAGGTGACTTCCTCTAATCCTCAGCTGGATATTGCTTCATTGACGGATGGATTGAAGCTCAAGCAGGAAAAAATGCAAAAGGAAGGGATGACCGGATGGATAATCCAGGGAACGATTCCAAAAGAATCAGTGGGAACCAGGCAGGAGATTCTTGTGAGCTGTGTGGACGACCAGGAGAAGGGAAGCTGGAAAATAAGAAACTGGCAGAAAACAGGAATGCCGTTGACTGTCAGATTTGAGAAAAAAACTTTGAAATGGATATATCTTCTGGCCGCAGTGTTTGAGACTTTATTTTTAATTTTGTTTTTATATGAGAGAAAAAGGGGAAAATATAGATCTGCAGCAGAGTCTGTGGCAAATCAGATTTATCAAAACAGTTTGCCAGGAGGAGTATCAGCATGGAAAATGGGAGAGCAGCTTTTTCATATGTATGAAAAACGGGCTGCGCTGGAGGAGGCTGCGTTTTGTATCATCTTTGGCGGAGACATACTGATTATGGCGTATATGCTAATTATAAAATCAGGAAGCTGCCGGGGAAGCTCTTATGTGATGATGGCTTTTCTGTATCTCATTATGATTCCATGGGCATATATTGTGAGACGGAGAAAAAGAAGCCTGCAGATATTGCTGCAGCATGAGACAAGACCGCTTACCGCTGCATATGCGAATCTGATGGCGGCTGTTTGTGGATCCTGTATGCAGAGGGAAAGACAGGTTCTTTTGTATCACGCAGCGCTGGGATTTCAAAGGGCCGGAAGGTTTGAGGAGGCCTTGCTGGTATCAAATTGCTGGAGAACCTGGCCGTGTAAAAACCAGTATCTTCGTCTTCAGGAGATCAGGGTGCGTTCAGTATGCCTGGAGATTCTGGGAAATATGGAGGAAGCAAAAGTGGAGAAGGACTTTCAGAAGCAGATTCAGGCTCAGAAGCCTTCTTTTACAAAGCGACAGGCAGAACGGATTTATGCGAAGGGGCTGGAAATGAAACTTGCTCTGGGGGAACACAGGCTGGAGGATGCTTGCAGGGCAGGGAGACAGTATCTCCAGATGAGTAAGGAGCCTGGAACCTGGCCCTGGATTTATAATCAACTGAGGATGATATATCTGGAAATGGGAAAGGAAGAAGAGGCGCAGGAGCTGGAACGTCAGCTTATGAGCTTCAGTTCCGAAAACCGGGAAGTGGCGGAGCTTATGAAAAATTACGCCGTGCCGGGGCAGAGATGTGAGAAGGAGGCAGGTATACTGGAACGATTCAGGAAACAGGAGAGAATTCTCAGAGTGGGAATTGGAGCAGCTGCAGGTGTGATTCTGGCTTTAATGATTTGCGTTTGGGTAAACCAGGAGCTGGCTTTTGGAGCAGTTACAGTAGATATGGCAGAGGCGGAAAGTCAGACAGCCGGAGAGATTCAGACAGAGGGGGAAGCCAGTACAGCCGGGGAGATTCAGATAGAGAGGGAAGCCAGTACAGCCGAGGCGGTTCAGACAGAGGGGGAAGCCGGGGCAGCCGGGCGGCTTCAGGTAGAAAATGAAGAAGAAACAGAGCGTTTATCTCCCCCAGCATTTTCTATTGATATTCCAGATGAATGGTTAGAGTTGATTGTGGAAGAAGAGAGAGAGAATGGCGGACGGATCTATTATCAGAAAAGCTCTTATGAAAAGATGGGGGATGGGATGATATTTTCCATAGTTATTTATGATGACGGTTCTTACATTGATGTACCAGAAAGTCGTGTGTTAGGCACAGATGGTCCCTATGTGTATCTGCTTTGTAAGCCTACAGATGTGTGTTATTACTGGGAAGATGAGTCCATTCGAGAAGAGTATGCCAGACTGCAGAATCAAATAGAAGAGATTATAAAAACATTCCAGATTGATTCTAAGACAGCTTCTTATGATGGGGGAGAATATATTTTCCCGAACAGCCATCAGGTGTATTTAAAGGAGTCAGAGCTGCTGAATCTGTCAGATGATGCCCTGCGGCTGGCAAAAAATGAGATTTATGCCCGTCATGGCCGCAGATTTCAGGATCAGGATCTGCAGATATACTTTGAAGGTAAGTCCTGGTATCACGGTACAGTGGAAGCTTCCGCATTTGATGAAAGTGTTTTTAATCAATATGAAAAAGCAAATGTGGTGCTGATTCAGAAGGAACAGGGTAAAAGAGAATAAGTGAATGTATTGAAATTCATACAATTTTCTTACATCCATTGCATAAGAATTGAAAAAACAGTATAGTGATAGCATAAAGTGTAGAAAATTCAGAATAATTTCTGGGAAGGGGGCGAGAAAGGCAATGCTTGAGGTTTGCGATCTGGAAAAATCATACGGGCATCATCCGGTATTAAGAAAGATATCATTTTCAGCAAAGCCAGGCACCTGTGTGGGCATTGTGGGAGGAAACGGATGTGGGAAAACAACGCTTTTGTCTATTCTTGCCGGAGCAAGGAAACCAGATGGGGGAAGGATTTTATTTGATAGCAAGGAAGCTGTGAGCAATCCAAAGATTTTTTCTCAGGCAGCAGCTTACGTTCCTCAGGAAAATCCGCTGATAGAGGAACTGACTGTGAGAGATAATCTGAGGCTCTGGTACCGGGGCAGCAAAAAGGAGCTGGAAAAGGATCTCATCTCCGGGCCAGCTGCAATGCTGGGAGTGGATCAGATGCTGAAAAAGACGGTTTGCACGTTGTCTGGCGGAATGAAAAAAAGGCTGAGTATTGCCTGTGCCCTGTCTAATCATGCTTCTGTATTGATTTTAGATGAGCCGGGGGCGGCGCTTGATTTAGAATGCAAGGCCGTGATTCGAGATTATCTGGAGCAGTACAGAAGGCTTGGGGGAACGATTCTTTTAACATCTCATGAGATGGCGGAGCTAAGCCTGTGTACAGAATTGTATGTGCTGCGGGACGGGCACATGGAATCAGTTCCCGGCGGATTATCAGAAATGGAACTGATTAAGTGCTTTAAAAACGGGACTTTTGCAGATACTCAGGAGCTGAAACAGAGAGAGGTACCATAAAAACAATGGAGGAAATGTGTATGAAGTGTATGAAATGCGGAGCTGAACTACAGGAAAATGAAAAGATCTGCCGTGTATGTGGTCAGGAAACAGAGACTGTGGAGACAAATGCCCTGAAGGAGGAAACAAAAGGGACGTCAGATACGACGGATGGGTTGGCAGCATCAGAGCAGGCAGTTTCCGAAAGTCCGGAGCCCGAGAAAAAGAAGCCCGAGAAAAAGAAGTCCGGGAAAATGATGATCGGTGTGGCTGCGGCAGTGGCAGCAGTGGGAATTGGAATTGCAGTAGTACCGCGGCTGATGGAGGATCCGAAAAAAACGGTGATTGCAGCTTTCGAAAGCGTAAATTCTGATAATCAGATAACCGGGGCAGAGGAAATATTTGGTTTAAGGGAATTTTTGGAAAATTATGGAAAGGTCAACTGTGAAAGTATTTTTCGAATGCAGATAGACGGCTGTTCTCAACCGGGAATGGAGATGCTGACAGGAGCTGGCTTGGAGCTCCGCTCAAAGGCAGATTTGGAAAACTGGAAATCAAGAGCAGAAATGGCTCTGAATTATAATCATATGGATCTGGCAGAACTCCAGTTCTATTATGGAGATCAGGTGTTTATGGCAGCTGTACCAGAGCTGGTGGATCGTGTTTTTACTCTGAAAATAAATGACAGCCTGGGGGACAGTTTGAAAAATTCTCCAACGGTGGCTCCCTATCTGGAGGCATCTGGAGTGGATACAGAGCAGCTGGCAGAGCTGGTGCAGGAGATGATGAAAAAGCCGGAAAATGGAACCGCAAAGGGACAGCTTGATTTTCCAGGACTTTTGGACAGGTATCAAAAGGGCTGTAAGGCGAAGGAAAGTTTTCAGCAGGCGATGATGGTAGAGAAAGCAGAAAAAGGAAGCTTTTTGGTAGATGGAAAGGAGACCGTTTGTAAAGGATACCATGTACAGATCAGCAAGGATTCTCTGATTGCATTTCTCCGTACATCCTCGGATTTTTTCCTGAATGATGAGGAACTGAAAGAGCAATATCTGGATCAGCTGAGACTGAGCGTATCTATGACAGAGCTGTTTTCTGGAGCAATGGCGGCTGGAGATCTTCCCTCCGCAGAGGAAATGCTGCAGCAGAGTTATGATGAAGTCAAAGAGCAGACAGACTGGATGATTCAGATTCTGGAACAGTCTCTTCAGGATGTGGATATGACGGTTTATGTAGATCCGAAAGGACGGCTTGCCAGCCTGACAGGAACAACAACAGTTGTGGAAGCAGATATGGAAGCAGCAGAATCGGAACCGACAAATGAAGAAGCCGGGACAGGAGACAGCAGTGATGCGGCGAAAGGAACAGGCGAGGGCAGCGGAGCAAATACAGATGAGGCTGTAAAGGAGAAAAGAGAGGCGCAGATTGATTTTGCTCTGGATCTTCATGGTGGAAGCTACCTGACAGAGAATATGAACGGACGTCTCAGCATTACGTCAGAGGGCGCGACAACGGATATTCTGTATGAAAAAGAGGAAAGCTATGACGGGGAGCAGCTGGACAGCGATCATACGGTGTCTGTTCTTTCCTCAGATGGAAATATTACAATGAATGCATCTGGTACTTACATAACGGAGAGTGGATCCTGCCAGCTGGATATGGAACTTCTTGTTCCAGAAATGCAGCCGATAAAGATTCACGGGTCTGGCATGGTGACAGAGCTGGAGAAAGGAAAATCTATCTATGCAGATATAGACTCCTTGTCTGTTGAGGCAGAAGGAATTACCATGAATTTCAGTGGTGAGCTGGGATACGGTCCTCTTTCGGAAGAAGTATTGCCTCTGGAGGGAGAGGAGCTGGATGTGCTGGCAGCAACAGAAGAGGACTGGGGAGAGATTATGATGGAGGTATACGGGAATATTTTCGGACTGATGTCTCAGCTTGCAGGTATACAGTAGGCATAGAGGTAAAATAGAAGACGGCGGGAGTTTACAGAAAATGAAGTCCTATTTCATATTGATTCAGTTAGAAGTAAAACGGGCTCTGAAACGGCTTGGATATCTGTATCTTGGTATGGCTGCCCTGCTGATTCTGGCAGGGACGGCCGCCTTCCTCACAGGCCGTCTGGCATATGGAGACAGGGTTTCTGAGAGAATTTCCATTGGCGTTGTTCTTCCGGAAAATGACAGACTGGCTGGAAAAGCCATGTCTATGGCCGCGTCTTTGGAAAGTGTAAGCAGTCTCTGCGATTTTGTTACTGTGGATGGGAAAACAGTGGAAGAGGGATTGAAAAACGGAGAATTTTATGCAGTTATGAAAATTCCGGAGGGTCTGGTAGAAAGCATTATGGATGGGACCAATCTTCCTGTCCGCGTGGTGTTTCCAGGGAAAGCTTCAGTAGAGGGCCGTATTTTCCGGGAGCTGACAGAGGCAGGAGCAGCAATCCTTGGCTCAGCTCAGGCAGGAATTTACGCCGGGGATCAGGTGATTCAGACGAAAGGTGAAAGCATGGGGCTTTCTCCGGAGGAAAGTCAGGAGGCGATTGCCTGTTCCGAACAGGATTTGAATGAAATATATCTGTCCTACAGCCTTGCCAGAGAGGATTATTTTCTGGCCCAGAAGGTTTCAGCAATCGGAGATTTGGATATGGTTTCTTATTATGGCATCAGCGGTTTTATTTTGGCACTGCTTTTGATGGCAATTCCTGTATCAGGCTATTTGATGCCATGGAATGAGGCAATGAAAAGCCAGTTGACTCGGGCAGGGATTGGAGGGGGAAAGAGAGTTCTGGCCAGAGTGGCAGGGCTTGGTTATCTGTTTATTTTGGCAGCGGTTCCGATGTGGCTGATATATGGGCTGTTAGAGGGAGAGATTTTTACAGGAAAAATAAGTGGAAATCAGTTGTTTGATCTTTTGCGGCAGATGATTTGCATATGCTCTGTCTGTGCAGGGGCGGCGGTTTTGGCAGTGTTTTTGTTTGAGGCATCTGGAAGTCTGCTTGGAGGAATGATGCTTTTATTTTTGACAGCGGCAGCACAGCATTTCCTGGCAGGTGGTTTTCTTCCTCTGGTGTTTCTTCCTGGAGCAGTCCGAAAGCTGGCGCCGTTTCTTCCTTCAGGAATTTTGATGGATGTAATGAAAACAGCAGTAAGCGGAGTCTGGAATTTTTCAGCAGTGTTCCGGCTGATTCTTATGTTTGCGGTGTTTTTTGCCGGAAGCTGTGCGCTGGAGGTGAGGGAAAAATGAGACAGATCTTTATGTGGTTTTTTCTTTCCTGTAAACGATATCTGCGCCGTTTTTCTTTTGTGCTTATTCTTTTTTGCCTTCCGGCAGGGGCCTGGTGGATAGGAAATCTGGAAAAAAGCGGAGACAACAGGATTCGGATTGCAGTGTGCGTGGAATCTGATTCCGGTGATGCTTTGGCAGAGGGGCTGGTGCAGGCACTTACGGAAAAAAGCAGGGCATCCGGCGAGGGTATGTTTCTGTTTTACCGGTGTGAATCTGCAGAAGAAGTCAAAGAACAGGTGGCATCCCGAAAAGCGGAATGTGGATATGCAGTGGCAGCAGATTTGGGAAAGCGGATGGAAGAGGGCAGTTATAAACGAAGTATCCGTGTTTTTTCTGCGCCATCCACAACAACGGCAGAATTATCCACAGAGGTGGTATTTGCAGAACTGGCATCTGTGTATAACCGCGAGGTTTTAGAAAATTATGTGGAAAATGGCCGTGGTTTTTCTTTTGCAGGAGAAGCTGGAGGGGAACAAAGAGAACAGCTTGCCTTTCAGGCCGGTGAGTATTATGATATTTGGATGGAAAATGGAGGAATTTTTCAATTTGAATATGAAACTCTGAATTCTATCGTGGGAATACAACAGGAAGCTTCAGGCAGAAAAGCCGGAATGGAAGGGGTATTTCCAGTAAGAGGACTTGCGGCTGTGTATGTATTTGTAACAGGAATTTATGGTTCAGTCATTGGAGCAGAGGATGAACGGAGAAATCTGTATGTATGGATAGATAGACGAAAAAGAGGCTGGTGCAGGCTGACTGCCCAGGCCGCCCCGGTATTTTTGGCAGCAGTTTCAGCACTGGCGGCTACCTGGCTGGGAGAGGAGAATTTTTCTGGAATCTCAGGTCTTGCAGCGGAAGCGGGAATCATGGCCGCTTATGGGCTGGCAGTTGTTCTGTTTTCCCGGCTGCTGGGACTGATGTGGAAAAAACCGGAAATTCTTTGCTGTCTGATTCCGTTTTTTCTTATGGGAAGTTTGATCTTTTGTCCTGTTTTGGCAGATATCAGCAGGTATTTTCCGGCAGCAGGGTGGCTGGGACGGTTGTTTCTGCCCTGGTATTACCTGCAGTGTTTTTAGGAGAAATTCTACCTTAGCCTCTATTCTTTTCAACAAGTAACAAGAAAAAATGACACAAGGAGGGCGCAATGGATACGAATGTATTTTCATATATCCTTGCTGTTGCAGACAGTAAGAGCATCTCCGGAGCTGCGAGGCAATTATTCATGTCGCAGCCAGCTCTGACAAAACAACTGGGGAAGTTAGAATCTGAACTGGGATTTAAGATATTTGATCGCAGCCATTCGCCGCTGACGGTTACAGAAAAAGGGAAAATTTTTTTAGAATTTGCTGTTAAATATCAGGAATTAGAAAAGGAACTGAATTGTAGTCTTGCTCAAGCAAATAAAATGCCGGTCAGGCCAGTCCGAGTGGCAACCACTCATCGAGGCGGACACTATGCAGGCGTACATACAGCAGATTTTTTAAAATGTTATCCAGAAACATCTTTAGAGTATCTGGATATGAGTGCGGAAGAATGTGAAAAAGCTTTGGAAGAGGAAAGTGTAGATTTGGCTATTTATACAGATCCTGTCATGTCGGGGCAAATAGAATATATGCCTTTGGAGGAGGATCCGTTAGTATTCGTAATCCCAATCGGCAATGAACTTCTTTCGGGTATAGATACTACAGGCTCAAATCTATTTCATCCGGTGCTTATCGAAGCTGAAAAATTCCGCTCTCCCGCTCTTCGTTATATTTTATCGACACCGGAACACAGTCTTTATTATGCGGAGTGTGCATTCTTAAAAAAATTTAGAATCCGGCCCACGGCTCCATTACGGATTGATTATGTGGACACCCGCTACGCGATAGCCTGCGGAGGAGGTGGAATTGTCCTGGTTCCAAGGATTACTGTAATGAAGGCAGAGCATACTGACCAGGTAGTTTATGGTATGTTAAAAGAAGAAGGTATTTACCGTTATGTTATTGTTGCTAGAAAAAAGGGACGTATTCTTCCTAAAGAGGCCCAGGAATTTTGGCGTTTTATGGTAGGACAGAGATTTCGTAATACCAAATTGGAATAGGTGTTATTCCGGTTTAGAATAAAAAAATGAGTAATATTGGAAGCCTTCTTCTGTATTGCATAAAAAAGCTTGCTGAAAAGCAGGCTTTTTTTAGACAGATATAGTTTGATTCCAAACAGTTATAAAAGCAAACCATATACAGAATAACCAAAAACTTGAACGCATTACAATGATTATTATATAATATAGCCATAATATTTACCGGTAAATGTAACGTGAAAATAAAATTTCAGGAGGTTGTTATGGAAAAGTTAAAAAATACGAAAGTTCTTGGTTTTCCACTCTGGATGTTTTTGGTCTTGAACATTATTATGATTTTTTTAGCTTCAAAAGATTGGATGCTGTCTAATATGATTGGAGCATTGGGCTTTGCATTGATCGTTGGAACTATGCTGGGATGGATTGGAGATCACATTCCGATTTGGAACAGCTGGTTTGGAGGCGGAATGCTTTTCACCTGTCTGATGGCTGGCGCTATGAATACATTTAATTTGATTGGAGAGGGTGCGAAAGAAGCTCTGAATAATTTTAATGGATCAACAGGATTCCTTGATCTATACATAATGGTTTTAATTACAGGATCCGTTTTATCCGTTGATCGTAAGATGTTAATAAAATCTTTTGCAGGATATATTCCGACGATTCTTGCAGGTGTAGCAGGAGCTTTGGGACTTGCAGGTATTGTCGGTGCGATTACCGGAGTTGGAGCGATTGATGCAATTACAACTTACGCGATTCCTGTTATGGGCGGTGGAAATGGCGCAGGCATCCAGCCCATGAGCCGTATGTGGGAAGCCGCTACTGGTGGTGATGGTTCTGCATGGTATGCATCAGCATTTGCAATTATCAGTCTGGGAAATCTTGTGGCTGTTTTCATGAGTGCTTTATTGAATAAATTGGGGCAGGCGAAGCCTTCTTGGACTGGAAACGGTCAGCTTATGCGCGGAATAGAAAATGCAGCAGCAAAAACGGAAGAAGTAAAACCGACTATAGCGGACTATGCTACTGGATTAGCTCTTGGTCTTTGTTGTTTTTCAATGGCAGACCTTTATTCCAAGCATATTTCCATTGTAAATAACCGCCTGGATCTTGGTTTTTCCATTCATACCTTCGCATTTATGGTTATTCTTATGGCTGCTCTTAACATTTCCAATATTCTTCCGGCAAATATCAAGGCTGGAGCTAAGGGAATGCAGATGTTTTTTGTTAAGTATATGTCCTTCCCTTTAATGATTACTGTAGGGATCGGAACAAATTTAAGTGATTATGCAAAAGTTTTTACCAATCCAGCAAACCTTCTTATTATTGTGGTAACAGTTATCGGAGCGATGTTGGGAACTTTTATTGTGGGCAGACTGCTTCACTTCTATCCAGTAGAGGCTATGCTTACAGCAGGTCTTTGTATGGCTAATGGCGGAGGCTCAGGCGACGTTCAATGTCTTGGTGCAGCTAACCGCATGGAAATGATGTCATATGCTCAGATTTCATCTAGAATCGGAGGAGCAATCATGCTTGTTGTAGCAGGTTTCTTCTTTGGACGATTTTTGTAAAATTGGAGGTAGAATTTCATGGAGGGGAAAAATCCATTAGTATCCAATTTGACATTGGAACAACAAAAAAATCTATTTGGAAATGCATATTTGAATATGCTGTGGTATTGTCCTGCAGACCAGAGGTTTTCCTATTGGGCTCATCTTCCGGATAGTTATTATGACGAAAAAAATCCAGATTACCGTTTGATGGTAATTATTCATGGAACCGGCTGTGCGGTAGAAGATTATATTCGAGAAGCTAAAGAATTAGCAGATCAGAATCATATCGCAATTCTGGCTCCATTGTTTCCCGGAGGATTGATTGATCATGATGATTTTAACAGCTACAAGCTTTTATCATGTGATGGAATCCGGTATGATCAAATTTTACTGGATATGGTAGAAGATATGGCAAACCGATATCCCGGTATCCATACAGAGCGTTTTTTCCTTTTTGGACATTCTGGAGGCGGACAGTTTACCAACAGGTTTCTGTTTGCTCATCCAGAGCGGCTGCTGGCTGTTTCTATTGGCGCTCCGGGGCGCCCGACTTTTCTCGATCTGAATGAAGATTACTTTTGGGGAGTTAGAGATTTTAAAGAATATTTTGGAAAATCTGTGGATATTGAGGCAGTGAAACAAATACCAGTTCAGATTACTGTCGGAGAAAATGATACAAAGTTTATAGGGGACTCCCCATACGGTACAAACCGTGTAGAGAGAATGAAAAGTCTTCAGAAAAACCTTGAAGACTGGGGGGTAAAAACAGAGCTTCAAATTCTTCCTGGTTTTGGACATGAAGGAGGAGAGCGTGAACGGGTGCGAACTGCGCAGGAATTTTTCATAGGAAATTTATAAATTGTTAAACATGTAAGAGACAAACGGTACCCTGATAGCGAGACACAGAAAAAGAGACTGTGCTCAACTATCAGGGTACCGTTTGTCTCATTTTTTCATCTGAAAGTTTGTTACATTTTCTGTTCCATCAGCCAGGAGGTAAAGTAGGGCTGAATCACGTCAAAGGGGGCATTTCCCATATCCAGAATAAATCTATGAAATTCTGAAGGGATGAATCGGGAGCCCAGATTTTTCTCTGCGTTTTCACGCATATTCTGAATTTCCATAGCGCCTACAAAATAAGACAGATAGTTGGCTGGATTTTCGATCATGGCTTCAAACATGGCATCACTGACAGCGCCTGGATCCTCATAGAACTGAGAAAGGTATTCAGCAACCTGATTTCGATCCCAGCCAAGATAATTGACAGCCAGATCCAGATAGGCATGAAGCCCTAGAATTGCCGTGGAGTTAGATGCCAGCAGGCGCCCAAATTCCGGATCCAGACCATTATCCAGAGTGTAGGAAAGTGCTTCTACGTAGGCAGCCCATCCTTCACTGTAGCCATTAAAGGACAGAATTTTCCGCAAATCAGAAGCATCGGAGCTGTGGAAATACACATTCTGGTACAGGTGTCCCGGATACCCCTCATGAGCAATGGTCGGGTACAGGGACTCAGAGGTATACTGGGGATTGTGGTTAATATAAATGACATTGTCAGTAATGTCGTCAATGGGGGATGTCAGGTAAAAGGCCGGGCTTAAGGAAAGCTCCAGAGCCTTGGGGACATCCTTCAGTGTGTAGCTGCACTCCGGAAGCGGTGGAAAGTCAGCGGCAGTCAGAGTTTTTAATTCTTCGAGCATAGCAGCCGGTTCTGTCTGGCGGAAATGGCTGGTTTCCAGAAGGCTGCCAAACTCCGGATGCTCTTTTAAAATGGCAGAGGTTTCTTTTAGCTTTTTATTGATGGTCTGCTCCACAGCGGCAATCAGCTCTTCTACGGACTGGTATGAGGTGCCGGTACTGGCATAGACCAGATATTTGTAATATTTTTTTCCGTCAGGAAATCCGCACATACCGCCCTCGTTGGTTCCTGTACCCTTCAGCGCTTTCATGCCGTCAATCAGTGTCTGATAGGCGGGAACGAAGCTCTCCTCCAGAAGCTGTTCATTGCGCTGGCGGAATGAGTTTTTTTCTTCTTCTGTCAGACCGGCAATTTGCTCCAGCCGCTGGTTAAAGCTGTCGATGAGAAAATTGTTTCCCGGAACTAAAAGATAGCTTTCACAGGATTCGATGACATGGTCGATGCAGGTGTCGCTCATCATCAGACCGGCATCAGCCTTCTGCTGTTCAAAGGTGAGAATTTCCTTGTAATAATCATCAATAGCATCCAGCAGCGCAAGATATTCCTCTACATCCTGTTTTTCATAAAAAGAGTACTCACACAGTAGAATCGGAAGTTCAGCCTGTATGCCTATGGTTGCAGAAAGCGGCTGATAGTAAAGCTCCAGCCCTTCGCTTAAAGCTTCTGTTTTTAAAAGGCTTTGCAGAATGTGAAAGGTGACCTTCTGCTTTTCAGAAAGGAGCGCAGGAGAGAAAGAATCCAGCTCTTCCTTCAGCTGCTGTCGGGTCTGCCGGTTTTCTTCCATGGCATCCATGGAAATCGGCGCGAAGAGATTTTCCGCAGAAGAAATTCCAAAATTTTCCGGATGCCGCAGAAGATACTGAAGATCCAGCTGGCAGCCACATACCTGTTCGCGGAATAATTGTTCTTCTAGTTGGGAAAATCGCGACTGTTCCTTCAGTTCATTTTCCTGATACTGTTCGTAGGGAAGCTTCTCTTCCTGGGGATAGGGTGCTGCTGTAGTAGCTATGTCCGCCGAGGGCCGCGGCACACACCCGGAAAGCAGAGCCACACAGAGAAGCAGGGCCGCAAAGGGGCCGGAAAACCAGGTTCTTTTTGTATGCATAAATGAATCCTCCTAAGTGTTCCTATTATAATCTATACTCAATAAAATTACAACTTATGTAACATTCCGCCCGGATTCCTTGTGTTTTCGGGCGGTTTATGCTATAGTTTGATTACTTATTTCTATAATTTGGAGGAAATGGCTCATGTGTCAGAATCAGAATTGTAATTGTAAAAAACCATATTATATTACTACCGCGATTGCGTATACATCCGGAAAACCCCATATTGGAAACACCTACGAGGCTGTGCTTGCAGACAGCATTGCCCGTTTTAAAAGAGCGGAAGGTTATGATGTCCGCTTTCAGACAGGAACTGATGAGCACGGTCAGAAGATCGAATTGAAGGCTGAAGCAGCAGGCGTATCTCCCCAGGATTTTGTTGACGGCGTTGCCGGAGAGATCAAGACGATCTGGGATCTGATGAACACCTCTTACGATAAGTTTATCCGTACTACAGACAAGGATCACGAGGCTCAGGTTCAGAAGATTTTCAAAAAGCTGTATGATCAGGGCGATATTTACAAGGGCTATTATGAAGGTCTGTACTGTACTCCCTGTGAGTCCTTCTTTACAGAATCTCAGTTAGTAGACGGCAAGTGCCCTGACTGCGGCCGGGAGGTTCAGCCAGCAAAGGAAGAGGCGTATTTCTTTAAAATGAGCAAGTATGCGGATCGCCTGATTGCTTATATTAATGAGCATCCGGAGTTTATTCAGCCGGTATCCCGGAAAAATGAGATGATGAACAACTTCCTGCTTCCAGGATTGCAGGATCTGTGCGTATCCAGAACCTCCTTTACCTGGGGCGTTCCGGTATCCTTTGATCCGAAGCATGTAACCTATGTATGGCTGGATGCTCTGACCAACTATATTACTGGTTTGGGCTATGACTGTGATGGCAATCACGGCGAGCTGTTTGACAAATTCTGGCCGGCAGATCTTCATCTGATTGGTAAGGATATTATCCGTTTCCATACCATTTACTGGCCGATTTTCCTGATGGCTCTGGATCTGCCCCTTCCCAAGCAGGTGTTTGGACATCCCTGGCTGCTTCAGGGCGACGGCAAGATGAGTAAATCTAAAGGAAATGTTCTGTATGCAGATACGCTGGTAGATTTCTTTGGTGTGGATGCAGTCCGCTATTTTGTTCTTCATGAGATGCCCTTTGATAATGACGGCGTCATTTCCTGGGAGCTGATGGTAGAGCGGCTGAACTCTGATCTGGCAAATATCCTGGGAAATCTGGTCAACCGCACGATTTCCATGTCCAACAAATACTTTGACGGAACCGTAAGAAACGGCGGCGCAGCTGAGGCAGTAGATGAGGACTTAAAGGCAGTGGTATTAGATGCTGTGAAGAAAACAGTAGCAAAAATGGATCAGCTGAGAGTAGCAGATGCTATTACCGAGATCTTTGGCATTTTCCGCCGCTGCAACAAATATATTGATGAGACTATGCCCTGGGCTCTGGCTAAGGATGAGGATAAGAAGGACCGTCTGGCAACGGTTCTCTACAATCTGGTAGAGGCAATTACCATTGGTGCTTCTCTTCTGGAATCCTTTATGCCGGAAACCTCTGAGAAGATTCTGTCTCAGCTTCAGGCAGAAAAGAGAACTCTGGATCAGATGGATACCTTTGGTCTGTATCCGTCAGGCGGAAAGGTAACAGACAAGCCGGAAATTCTCTTCGCCCGTATGGATGTGAAGGAGGTTCTGGAAAAGGCAGAGAAGCTTCAGGCAGAGCAGGCGGCAGCTGCCGCAGCAGAAAACGGCGCAGCTGACGCAGAGGAAAAGCAGGAGGAGCCGGTGATTGATATTGAGGCAAAGCCGGAGATTTCCTATGATGATTTTGCAGCAATGCAGTTCCAGGTTGGCGAGATTATTTCCTGTGAAGCAGTGCCCAAGTCCAAAAAGCTGCTTTGCTCTCAGGTTAAGATCGGAAGCCAGGTAAAGCAGATTGTCAGCGGCATTAAGGCGCACTATTCTCCTGAAGAGATGGTGGGCAAAAAGGTGATGGTTCTGGTAAATTTAAAGCCTGCAAAGCTGGCCGGAGTAATGTCTGAAGGTATGATTCTGTGCGCGGAAGATGAAGAGGGCAATCTTTCTTTGATGGTTCCGGAAAAGAAGATGCCGGCAGGCGCAGAGATTTGTTAATAGGGACGCAGACAAAATGCGGATAGGATTTAACGGCAATCAGTTAAAGCTGATTGCCGTTGTCAGTATGCTTGTGGATCATATGGCATATCTGTTTATCGGAGTGGGAATGCTAACGCCTGCATTGCAGGCAGGGGAAAAAGTGCCTGCCCTTTTTCTGCTGTATCGTGTACTGCGGGCGATTGGCCGGATGGCCTTTCCTGTTTTTTGTTTTTTGCTGGTGGAAGGTTTTTTACATACAAAGAGCAGGCGGCGATACGCAATACGCCTGGGAATATTTTCCCTGATTTCAGAGATTCCATTTGATCTGCTTACCAGCGGAACCAGGCTTTTTGTTGATTGGAGTTCCCAGAATGTGATGATAACACTGTTTTTGGGGTTGCTGATGATGGAAGTGCTGGAGAGACTTGATATTCGAAAAAAGAATATCCTGGATCAAGGGCGAAATTACAGTTCGGGTATTTTTCAGCTGGAGCTTATGGCCCAATTATTTGTAATTTTCTTTTTTTGCGCGGCCGCCTGGATAGTACGATGCGATTATGATTATACAGGAATTATGCTGATTGCGATTTTCTACTGGTTCCGGTGGGATAGGAAGCAGATGTGCATTATGGGATTTTTATGGATGGCAGTTATCGAACAGAGTCTGGAATATTTACCAGCATTTGTCCTGTCTTTTGTTTTCATCTTTTTTTATAATGGGACGCGGGGGAAATGGAAAGGCAAATATGCAGGTTATTTCTTTTATCCAGTGCACATGGCGGTGCTTGCGCTGATATATGGGCTTGTATAAAGAAATATCCAGGAAATTTTCCGAAAAACAATCAGAAGGAAGGTCATAATATGATTTTTGATACTCATGCTCATTATGATGATGAGGCATTTCAGGAGGATCGGGATGAGCTTTTAAACAGCCTGAGTACTCATGGAATTGAAGCAGTAGTTAATGTGGGAGCCAGCATCCAAACAACAAAAAATACGCTGGAGCTGATGAAAAAATACCCCTTTGTCTATGGCGCCGTAGGGGTTCATCCCAGTGAAACAGAGGAATTAAACGACAATTTGATGGACTGGCTGAAGCACGTTTCCGGTGAAAAAAAGGTCGTAGCCATTGGCGAAATCGGACTGGATTATTACTGGAAAGAGCCGGATCCGGAGATTCAGAAGCACTGGTTTGTGCGCCAGCTTCAGCTGGCAAGAGAGGTAAAGCTTCCTGTGATTATTCACAGCAGGGATGCGGCCCAGGATACGCTTGATATTATGAAGGCAGAGAAGGCAGGAGAAATCGGCGGAGTGATTCACTGCTTTTCTTACGGAACAGAGATGGCCAGAGAGTATCTGAATATGGGATTTTATCTGGGAATCGGTGGAGTTGTGACCTTCAATAATGGGAGAAAGCTGAAAGAGGTAGTGGAGTATATACCCCTTGACCGGATTGTTCTGGAGACAGACTGCCCCTATCTTTCCCCTGTTCCTAATCGGGGAAAACGCAATTCCTCTTTGAATCTTCCTTATGTGGCAGAGGCGATCAGCCAGATAAAAGGCATCTCACCGGAAGAGGTGATAAAGATCACCAATCAGAATGCAAGAAATCTGTATCGGCTGTAAATCCGGAAAAAGCGTAGGAAAATCGACGAAAAGAGGACTGCTGGGAGATTCCGTGAAAACGAGGAAAGGCCGGCAGGGTTTGAGGGGGATCCTGCCGGCATGTGCATGAAAAAAAGTTAAAAGCGTATTTATGTTGCTGACAATAACTAATATATCTGAAAAATGTGACTGGAATATGGAAAAAATGTGAAAGATTTGTGAGAGGATGGAACTGCATGGAAAACAGATTAGGCAATCCCAAGAACACAATTGAAGTGATTCAAAAGTATGAATTTGCCTTTCAAAAAAAATTCGGACAGAATTTTTTGATTGATACGCATGTGCTGGATAAAATTATCCGGGCTGCAGGAGTGACAAAAGAGGATATGGTTTTGGAAATCGGTCCCGGAATTGGCACAATGACTCAGTGTCTTGCTGAGGCAGCCGGCCGGGTAGTTGCAGTGGAGATTGACTCGAATCTGATTCCGATTCTGAAAGATACCTTAAAGGATTATGATAATATCACGGTCATTAACGAGGATATCCTCAAGGTGGATATTAAAAAGCTGGCAGAAGAATATAATGGCGGCCGACCCATTAAGGTTGTGGCAAATCTGCCCTATTATATTACAACGCCGATTATCATGGGGCTGTTTGAGAGTGAAGTTCCTATTGATAATATTACGGTTATGGTGCAGAAAGAGGTGGCAGACAGGATGCAGACCGGTCCCGGATCAAAGGATTACGGAGCATTGTCTCTGGCTGTTCAATATTATGCAGAGCCTTATATTGTGGCGAATGTTCCGCCCAACTGCTTTATTCCCCGTCCTAATGTAGGATCTGCGGTAATTCGGCTGACCAGACATCAGAAGCCGCCGGTTGAGGTAAAGGACAGCGGGTTGATGTTCCGTCTGATTCGTGCTTCTTTTAATCAGCGGAGAAAAACTCTTCAGAATGGCCTGAACAATTCCTCAGAGCTGCATTATTCCAAGGAGCAGATTGCCAGGGCAATTGAAAGTCTCGGCGTTCCGGCAACAGTGCGCGGGGAGGCTCTGACTCTGGAACAGTTTGCCCGTCTGGCTAATTATTTTACAGAAAATGCCTAGAAAATGAGATTTCAGACAAAAAACAGGGCTTTCGTTTTTGCAGATGATATATCTGCAGCTGCGAAGCCCTGTTTTATTATACACAGTTATCAATTGATAGTTTTCGTGAACAAATTTACTTTCTCTCAAATAGGCTGCGTAATTACAGATCGCATTTGGAAAGAGCTGCTTCATCTGCAACGATGGTTACATCCGGATGCATCTGCAGAATAGAAGCCGGAACATGAGGAGTAACCGGTCCGCTGATAACCTGTTTCAGAATATCAGCTTTGTCAGCGCCGCTGACAACCATCAGAACCTTCTTTGCCTGCATAATGGTCTGAATTCCCATGGTATAAGCCTGCTTCGGAACGTCGTCAATGCTGGCGAAGAAACGCTTGTTTGCTTCAATGGTGCTGGGCTGCAGATCTACGCAGTGGGTCAGAGTAGCAAAGGTGTCATCCGGCTCGTTAAATCCGATATGTCCATTGTGGCCAAGGCCAAGAAGCTGAAGATCCACGCCGCCGATCTCTTTGATAACGTTGTTGTAGCGGGCACATTCTTTGTCACTGTCCGGCTCGGTTCCATCAGGAATGTTGGTGCGGGCCAGATCGATATTTACATGCTTGAACAGATTGTTGTACATGAAATAGTAGTAGCTCTGGTCATTATCTCTATTCAGTCCTTTATATTCATCCAGGTTAACAGTAGAAACGCCGGAGAAATCCAGATCGCCCTGATTGTACCACTCAATCAGCTCTTTGTAGGTGCCGATGGGTGAAGAACCGGTAGCCAGTCCCAGTACACAGTTTGGTTTTAAAATAACCTGTGCTGCAATAACATGGGCTGCTCTGCGGCTTAACTCATTGTAATCCTTTGCTTTGATGATTTGCATGGTAATACCCCCTGAAAATAAAAAATTTTTTGTTAAAATCTAATCATAGGATAGCATTTTTAGGTCATAGTTGCAATGGTTATTTCATAAAATGTTTATCAAAGGAGTGATAGCATGTCTGATTATCGAAGATTAATCTCATACATTTATGCATATGAGGGCGGCGTAAAAGGAAAAAATATTGGATATGCCAAGGTGGAGATACGAGGGGGACAGTGCAGAATACAGGTAAATGTGAAAAGAGTTTTTGTGGGAAGTAATGAAACAGGGGTTTATTTGCTGGCTCCAGAAGCGGAAATTCTTCTTGGGAGAATTTTTATTCGGGGAGGCGCAGGGGAGTTTCGAACACAGGTAAATGCAGAAAATGTGGAGGGGAGCGGGATTTCCGCAGATCAGTTCTATGGGCTGACCATCCATGATGTGACAAGTACCTGGAGAAGTTATACAACGGTCTGGGAGGATGCGGTGGCACAGACGGCAGAGGTTCAGCTGGCAGATATTACATCAGAAAATATGAGAAGACGGGACAGCAGTGTTGAAGCAATCAGCAGGGCGTTGACTATGACGGCGCTGAAGCGGACAGCAGAAACTGGCAGAAACGGACTTCAGGCAGCAGAAGCCCTGAAGACTGAAATAGAACAGGAAGCAACAGGACAGCTTGAGATATCAGAGGAGCTGGAAACAGAAGAACTGGAAAAGCAGAGGGAAGGGAGTGAAAAAGAGCCGGAAGGGGGAAAAGCTTTAGAGGTTCAGAGTGAGGAGAAAACAGAAGAGAGGAAACAGGAAGAAGGAGAAGAATTTAAGGCTCAGAGCGAGAAGGTATCAGAAGAGCCAGGGGGAAAAGTCTCCGGGATTTTAGGGGAGAAAAGGTCAGAAGAGCAAATAGGGGAAGGGACTGAGGGGGTGAGTGAGAAAGCGCCGGAAGATAAGAGCCAGGAAGGAGGAGAAGAATTTAAGGCTCAGAGCGAAAAGCAGCCAGAAGAGCAAAAGAAAGAAGAATCTGAGGTTCAAAACTTGAAAAATCCAGAAGTTCCGGAAGAGCCAAGAGGAGAACCTTCGGGGGAGAGGAATCTGGAAAAACAGGAAGAGATTTTGAAAACAGAAAGGGGGGAGGAATGGGCAGAACAGCAGCAGATGAAAAAAATACTGGAAATGCATCTCCCGGTTTCAGCAGAAATTGAACGGGAATTAAAACGGGAGGAGAAGCGCCTGGAGACAATTGCTCCCTGGGAGGAGGATGAGAAAAGCAGTAAAAATCAGGAGGAGAGGGAAAAAATTTCAGATGCTCTCTCTGGAAGAATGGAGGCGCAGCCAACGCCTGGTTTATCCGGTGAGCCAGTTTCTGGCTCGACAGATGAGCTGGTAAACAGACCGCCTCATAAGTCATTCGGAAAAACAAGAAACAGCGCAGCAGCAGCTCGTCTGTCACGTTTGAAAAATATTTTGCAGCCAGGGGTTCTTCAGTCCCTGCTTCTGCAGCCGGAGGAGTCCCAGACAGCGCCGCCTGCTTCAATCAGGCAGGGAACAGCTGGACAGGAAGTGCAGTCGCAGACATCAGGACTGAAAAGAGAACAGGAGACACCATATCCCGAACTGGAAAATCCGGCAGTTTTACGGGAACTGGAACGTCAGGAGGCAGAGGAAAACAACAGAAGTGATTTGTGGGAACGCTTTCAGAGAAAGTATACAAGAGTTCTGGCCTTTGAGTGTGACAGTGGCTGTGAAATTCTTTCCATTAAGCCTCAGGATATTGGACTGCTTCCAAGAGAAATATGGGTGTACGGCAATAACAGCTTTCTGCTGCACGGATACTATAATTACCGCCATTTGATCCTGGCCCGTCTGTCTGATTCCGGAGGAAAAATCCGCTATCTTTTAGGCGTTCCGGGACACTATTTCAGCAATGAAAAATATATGGCCTCGATGTTCGGTTTTCCCCATTTTGTGCTGGCAAAAAAACAGCCAGATGAAGACGGGAGATTCGGATACTGGTATACGGATATACGCCTGTAGAGCCATTAGTAATCGATTCCGCGAAGATTAACCTGACCTGTAAAGGGGGCAGTAATTTCCGCAAAAGAAAGCAGCTCTTCTTTTGTAAATGAGGAAAATCCGTCTGGGTGAAGGACTCTTTCAGATGGAACATAATTTTGAATATAATAATCAGGACACCCGGCAATCCAGGGACCGATTTGACGGAAATCCTCGCTGGTGTGCAGGCCCTTTACAGCTGTCGTACGGAATTCAAATGGAACTACTCCGGAGAGCAGCCACTGAACCGATTCTTGCACAGAATCTATATCAGGGGAAACTCCGCAGACTGCAGGATAATGCTCTGGTCCGGCTTTAATGTCCATGGCAATGTAGTCCAGAAGTCCCTGTTCTGCCAGATGCCGGATGACCTGAGGGCGGCTTCCGTTCGTATCCAGTTTGATGCGCAGTCCAAGACTGCGGACCTGAAGGATGAAGTCCTCCAGCGCTTCTGGCTGAAGGCAGGGTTCTCCGCCGCTGATGCAGACTCCATCGAGAATTCGGTTTCTTTTCTTTAAAAAAGCCAGAATGTCATCAGGAGAGTACAGAGGGGGTGCATCGTTTCCAAGAATTTCACTGTTATGGCAGAAGGGACAGCGAAAGTTGCAGCCTCCAGTAAAAATTGTTGCAGCCACATATCCGGGATAGTCTAGGAGCGTGGTTTTCTGCAGTCCGCAGATAATAAGGGGATTTGTTGACTCTTGCATTTTACATATTTCCATTTCTCTGATTTTCGTATATACTGAAACTGCTGTGAAAGGCAGCGTTTACAGTTATGCAGATATTATACCACAGGAAATAAGAAACAGGAGGAAGGGTTTTCAGAGAAATCCAAATACCTGAAGGGAAAGAAAAATGGGAAATTTACAGGAAGAAAATCAAATCATTCAGCAAAAACAGGATCAGCGTTTTATGAGAGAAGCGATCCGTCAGGCCAAAAAGGCGCTGGCCCTGGGAGATGTTCCGATTGGATGTGTGATTGAATATGAGGGGAAAATTATTGGGCGGGGCTACAATCGCCGGATGGCAGATAAAACGGTTCTTGCCCATGCGGAATTGATTGCGATAAAAAAAGCCTGTAGGAAAATGGGAGACTGGCGTTTGGAGGGATGCACAATGTATGTAACCCTGGAGCCCTGCCCTATGTGTGCCGGTGCGATTGTCCAGGCAAGGATTCCTGCTGTTGTAATTGGATGTATGAATCCAAAGGCCGGCTGCGCCGGTTCGGTGCTGGATATGCTTCATGAGGAGGGTTTTAACCACCAGGTGGAAACGAGAATTGGAATTCTGGGAGAAACCTGTTCTACCATGCTTTCTGATTTCTTCCGGAATCTCCGGAAGAAAAAAGCAGAACAGAAAGCGCAGCAGATTATGGACGGGGGCAAACCCACAGATATAGCCGGTAAGCCATAAGGGTAGCGGAAACAGTAAAAAAGATTTCCAGGGCGCTGCTGACAATTCCTGCCAGAACAAACAGAAAGCCGGAAATCAGCACAATGGCTGCCAGCCCTGCCAGATACAACCGGTAAATGGTTTTGTTTTTTGGTTCCGCAGTCTGGTACAGTCGGAGCACAATGAAAAACAGGCAGATGGTCAGACAGGCAGCAGCAAGAAAAGCAAAGACAATGTGGAGACTGGCCTTTAAGGGCATCTGCTCTGGAAGATAAGGCGTGGTAACAGCAAAGTCCAACAGCACCAGAGCAAGATAGACCAGCCAGCTGGCTGTCGGCTTTCGGGGCATATGGCGGATAATTCTCCGGAGAATAAAAAAGAAATAGATTCCCACAATCAGTCCCCACAGGACAAAGGCTTCTTTTCTTCCGGCAATATTTCCCAGCACGGAAAAATTGGTGCGGAACCAGTCGCTGTTTATGGCAAAAAGAAAGGTGTAGACGGGAATCAGGACATATGCAGTAAAAGCAGTCATAAAAGCAGCCTCCTTGAAATCATAATAGGTGGTGTGTATCAGTATCTATTTGTGTTTTTAATGGCCAGTTTAACATAGGCACAGGCATTTCGGCGCTAAGTTGTAAAATCAAGTGCGACAAGGGTTAATAACTCTATCGCACTTGATTTTTTATTATAGAAAATATGAGTGCTACAAGAGAATTAAAAAACTCTTGTAGCACTTTTTATTTTGCCAATTTTTAAGGAAAGGTGGGCGGAAACGTGAAAAAAGGAGATAAGCGTATTACATACGCCGACAGACAGAAGATTGAAGCAATGGAGCGAACCGGGGCAAAGGTTACAGATATTGCAAAGGCGGTTGGGTTTCACAGAGCAACGATTTATAACGAATTGAAGCGTGGGGGAACACCATACCGGGCAGAAGTAGCACAGAGAAGTTTATAAATGCCAGGCGGCAGCAATATAGAAAGGAACTCAACATGGATATATCAAAATGGTTTTACAGACCGCACTACACAACGCCGGAACTTGATAAAAAGATTGAAGATGTGGAAAAGGCGTTGGGGTTCAAATTGTTTATATGGCAAAAAACATATATAGAATATGGCGTTTTTAGACAGTACGGGGAAACGACCGCCAAAATATTAAGATTGCTTATAACACCGGGGAAAATAGTTGATTTCACAGAGCGACCAAGGGGAGATAGAGAAAGATTTTTTAGAAAAGAACTTTTAGAAGTGAAAGCAAAGTTAAATGCCGCCGGAGTTCAGACCAACGAAGTCTACACAAATAAAAAGGACTTATACAGAGCAATGAACGAAAGGACGGGCGGCAGCAGATGAAAAGAAAATTAAAGGTTAATGACTTTTTTTGTGGATGCGGCGGAATGGGTATTGCATTTAAAAATGCCGGGTATGAAATAGCCGGGGCATGGGACTTTGATAAATACGCCGTGGAGAGCTACCGGGCAAACGTAGGGGACCATGTACAGAAAGCAGACATTAAGGAATTACACCAAGCAGACATCCCACAAGCGGATGTGTGGGCGTTTGGTTTCCCATGCCAGGATTTGAGCGTTGCCGGAAAGCAACGGGGCATGATTTTAAAATGCGAGGATTGCGGCGAGGAAATAGAGATAAACCCGGAAGAGTACACGGGCAACACCATTTGTCCTAAGTGCAGCAGTAACAATTTTAAGGCGGCGAGCCGTAGCGGATGTTTCTTTGAAATGATGCGATTGCTTGAAGAAACAGAGAGAGAGAGAGAACACGCCATGCCGGCCGTTATCATTGCGGAGAACGTGCGAGGATTACGCCCGTATTTGCCCGTGTTACGCCTTGAATATGAACGCCACGGGTACACGGCACATATTGAAATGTTTAATTCCAAATATTGGAACGTGCCACAGAACCGGGACCGTTACGCAGTAGTAGGGACCAGGAACAAAAAGAACCTATCATTTACATTTCCAAAAGAGCAACACGAATTTGTACCGAAATTATCGGATTACCTGGAAAAAGATGTGCCGGAAAAATATTACTTGCCGGACGAAAAGGCACAAACCATTATAGCCCAGGCAATGGAGAAATTAGAGAAAATGGGAAAGTGCCATGCGTGCATTACGCCGGACCGTATCAACAAGCGGCAGAACGGACCGAGGGCAAAGGCAGAGGACGAGCCAATGTTTACACTTACCGCCCAGGATTTACACGGCGTTATCATCCTGGAAGATGAACAGACGGAAGAAAGCGTGGTTACGGACATTGCAGAGGAAACCGGGCTTTTAGACCCCAACGGTTGCGGTAAAACATTACGAGTTGGGGGGGCGGAAGCATCACAAAGAAGCATAACTACCAACACGTTATCATCAATCCAGGGGGGGGGCAGAGAGCAACAGAGTTTCCCATAACAGTAACGGTCAATAAGTGCGGAAGAAATGTTTTAAAAATTGCGGATGTTTCCCCGTGCCTTACCGCAAGGGATTATAAAGGGTACGCCGGAAAGAAAGACATGATAGCAGTTATAGAAGAGCGAAAGGAACAAGACAATGGAAAGAGCAAATAACCAGGGTTGCCAAATGGTGGGGATGCTTGACATAAAGGCTCAAGACCAATGCCGCCGGGTGTATTCCGTGAATGGAATAGCACCAACCCTTACAACATCCGGGGGGGGCAAAGGGAAGTGAAAATATTTGATACAAAGCGGTTGAGGGTGCGAAAGTTGACTCCAAAAGAATACGGAATTTTACAAGCGTTCCCTATGGACGATTGGAAACAAGTTGTTTCAGATAGCCAGGCATATAAACAATTTGGTAACGCAGTAACTACAACGGTATTTACTGCAATAGCGGAAGAGATAGCAAAAAGCATTTATGCAGCAGAAGAAAGCGAGGAACAAAACATGGAAGCAGAAAACAAGAACTTTACCGGAATGAATGAACCGGAAGAGAAGCCAACGGCGGAAAGCATTTTGGCAGCAGCGGAAGCAGAAGCCAAGACAGCAGCAGGACGGGAAGAAACAACTAAAACAGCAATTCCGGCAGAGGAAACCATAACACCGAACTCATTAGCCAACGGGATGTTGCAGTTTCTTCTTGATAGCGGAATCGTAGCGAGTGCGTGCGTAACGGATGAAACAGAAAAGATGTTTGCAAAGCACATTAAAGAAGAATTGGACGGAATAACGATTGGGGAAACACCGGAGATATTGAGAGATTGGGAAGCGGCACAAAACGCCGTCAATGATATGCTTTCAAAATATGCACCGGGCGGATATATGGGGAAAATCATTTATCCATTACTTACCCCATTAAAAGAGCGGTTGGAAGCCGGGGAAAGAACACCGGATTTATACAACGCCATTGTAGAAGCCACAAGGTAGGTGCAGCGTATGACATTAGCGGATATTGTGGCCGTTATGTCTGGCCCGGACCGTGTACGGATTACAAAAGGAAGCAATGAACTATTTGCCGGATATTTGGGTAATTTGGTACACATGGCAGAATATGAAGCACTTATGGCGGAAGAGGTCACACGGCTAAAAGAAAAAAGTGGACATAACCCATAAAAGATATAAGGAATTGGGACTAATGCAGCCATTACACCCGGAAGAAACACCAAATTACAGTTTTTCAGATTTGCAGTTGACTATATACCGGGAAATCATATTGAAAAGCGAGGAATAACACATGGAAGAAAAAACAATGATGCCTATTAACAATCAGATTGAGCCGGATTTTTTAGAACACATCAAAAGCACCTTTAAGCGGTGGAGAGATTTAAACACCCAGGGCGTGACGATTGGGGCAAGGGAATTAAGTAATTTTGCCTTTACCTTAAAAGGTGCATCCATGAATAGCCATTTGGGATTTAAGTACAATTTCAACCCACGGGGAACGGATACAGACGGAAACCCGGCAATCACATTAAAACTTTATACCAAACCGGAGCAGATGAACCCGGCAGCAGATAGGCCGGTATATGAATTTGCAGCCCCTTACATGGTTTAGGGTGCAGCAGTACAGAAAGCGAGGGAACACAACATGATGCAGACGGCAGCAGTACAGAAGATAAGCGAACAGAATAGCCCATATAAAGCAATGTTGGACCGAGCCTATATGATAGGCTACACGGATGCCATGAACCAGGAGAGAAGCCACAGAAGAGCCGCCAGGGAACGCCGGGAAAGAAAAAAGTATTTTGCCATGCAGAAGTTAAACGGCGTTGCATTACTGATTTTCACGGCCGTAGCAATCAAGATTTTAGAGGGGGATGCAACAATAGCGTTTATAACCGTTCCTTTAGGGTTATCCATGCTTTTATCCAAAGAAATGTTGATTATCAATAAATATTATTGGAAATGTGAGGAAAAGGCGGAAAGAGGGGTGCAGTAATGAGGTTTGTTATCCAGGGATTAAAGTACGATACGGATAAAATGAAGAAAATAGCGAATGTGAAGAAATGGTATAAAACCAATAGCCTACTTGTTAAGGCAATTTACGGAAATGAAGAAGTAGGAACTACATACGATTGTGAATTGTGGAGAAGCGAAAAAGGAAATTGGCTTTTGACACATACAGAGGACTACAACACGAAAGTAGGACACGCCATAACAGAAGAGGAAGCAAAAAGCCTTTTAATGAGATATGCACCGGATATTTACGAAACAGAGTTTGAAAAAATACCGGAAGCATAGAAAAAGCGAACCCCTATTGCAAAGGTGGGGACCTAAAACAATAGGGGTTGGAACTCAACAAAGAGAGTATAGCACAATATATAGTGTTTGTAAATGTGGTTTTTCTATATATAGGAAGAAACCGCATTGGAAAGGTTGGTTTTACATGGTTGTAAGGATTATTACCATAATTGCAGCAGTTACGGCAACGGGATTTTTCACGCTTGCCGCTTTATGGTTCATAGGATTTTTGAAAGTCCGCCAGGCGTGGGCGTGGCTTTTTGAAGATTGGGACCGTAGATTTTAATTTTTTTTGACGGTGCAACCGGGTTTAGCCGTCCTTGTAATGGGCCTTAACATATCAACCATTATAGAAATATATGTTTTATATCTGCCTGGATAGGTGGGTTTTAGATAGATAAGTGAAAAGGTGGGGCAATGGGTAAAAGATATTATGACAATTACGATTATGAGGAAGCATACAAGGAGCAGTGCAAGAAGTTAGAGGAAGCAGAAATGGAAAGGTGGATGAAAGAGGGGTGGGTAAACTGCCTATACAGAACATCCACATACAAAAGCACCAATACAGAGAGCAACACAACATTGCTTGAAAGTATGGTGTACCCGTCCTTTAAATTCAAAGCAGATATGCCAAAGACGGAAAAGAAGAGAGAAACAAGCCCGTCACAATCAAACCTCAACGATAAGAACGCAAGACGGTATTTAATCCGTTTAGCCAATATCAATTTTGGAAAAGGGGATATATGGGCTACGTTTGGTTGGAATAATGGGTTATTGCCGGAAACCTACGAGGATGCAAAAAAAGATGTGGTTAATTTCATACGCCGCATAAACCGCAAGCGTAAAAAGTTAGGGTTAGAAAATGCAAAGTATATTTACATAATCGCATTTGAAGAATACACACGCCCACATTTTCATTTACTCATATCCGGCGGAATAGACCGTGACGAGTTAGAAAGAATGTGGGGAAAGTGCGATAGACCAAACACCAGGAACATAAGCCCGGACGAGAATTTTTTATTAACCGGACTTGCTACCTACATAACACAGAACCCACACGGAACAAAGCGTTGGTGTCCGTCCAAGAATTTGAAAAAACCGGATGAACCAAAACGCAGTTACTCAAAATTCAGAAAAGCAAAGGTGGAGAAAATGGCCTTTGATAGTAGCGTGTTACAAGCAGAAATGGAAAAGGCATATCCGGGCTTTACGTTCCTGGATGCAGAGGTAAAGCACAACGGAGTAAACGCAGCCTTTTACATATACGCCCGTATGGTTAAAAAGGGCGAGAAGCCGAAAGGCAAGCCACAAAAAAGAAAGCGAGGGAACAAAGCATGAAAATTATTTGCACACTAAACCTAAAGGGCGGATGTGCCAAGACCACAACGGCGGTCAGCATGGCGGAGTTATTGGCAACCGGGTTTAAATCGAAGCATGGAACGGTTAAGCCTGGGAAAGTCCTTTTATTTGACAATGACAAGCAAGGGAACGCAAGCCGCCTATTTGATGCGTACCAGGGAGAAACAGAAAGCCCGGCGGCAGCAGTATTAAAAAATGCCACATTCAAGGGAAACACCATAAGACACACAAAAATTAAGAATTTGGACATTGTGCCGTGCAATTATTTTATGGAGTTGGCGGAATTGGAGATTAAGGCAGATACAGACACGCCACAACACGACAGATACCGCCGAGCGTTTGAGGAATTGAAAAACACGCCGACATTTGGAAATTATGATTGCTGCATCATAGACAACGCCCCGGATTTAGGCATGAACGTAATAAATGCACTTGTGGCAGCAGATGAAATTGTTATACCCGTGAATTTAGATTGCTATTCCCTGGACGGATTGGAAGAATTGGTGGACCAGGTAAACAATGTTAGGCAGTTGAACCGCAAAGCACACATTGCCGGGGTGCTTATTACGGACTATGAGAAATCAGACACAAGCGAAGCGGCGGAAACGTGGTTGAGAGAAAAAAGCGGATTGATAGTATTTAATACAATCATCAGACATTCCAAGAAAGTAAAAGACAGTACATTTTACCACAAAACGCCAATAGCCTATTCCGTGAGAAGCGGAGCGGCACAAGGATATAAAAATTTTATCCTGGAATGTATGGGAGAAACACGCATAGCAGAAATGCAGAAAGAGAGGGTATAACATGGGCTTTAATATTATGGACCTTATGAACGGAGCAACCAGGGCAGCAGTTGAGGGCGTGGACAACTACGAAGCAATAACCCTTAACCTGGACGAAATCAAAGTTACGAAGCACAACCGTTATAGCATGGATGATTTGGAAGAATTGGCAACATCAATTCTTATGGATGGATTGCAAGAGCCGTTAATCATTGGCCGGGTAAACGGGGAGTATCTTCTTTCCGGTGGACATAGACGGCGTGAAGCCCTTGTTATTTTGCAGAATGAGGGACACACGGAGATTACGCAGAACATCCCGTGCCGCTTTAAGGACATGACGGAAACGCAATTTAGATTATCCTTGCTAATCGGCAATACCTTTAACCGAAAAATGACCGATTACGATTTGATGAACCAGGCGGCGGATTGGAAAGAGGTATTGACCCAGGCGAGAAAGGAAAAATTGTTAGTCCTGGAAGAGGGAAAAAGGGTTAGGGATTATGTGGCGGCAGCCCTGGGGGAGAAACCAACCAAGATTGCACAGTTGGAAGCAATTAACAACAATGCCACGGAAGAGGTAAAAGAGCAGTTTGAAAAAGGCAATATGAAAATTACAAGTGCCTATGAAACAAGTAGATTATCCGAGGATGCACAAAAAGAAGTTGCGGCAGCAGTTGAAGCCGGGGCGGATATAAAGAGCGAAGAGATAAAACAGATGTCAGAAGAGAAGAAAAAGAAGCGTAAGACCGCCGAGGACATAGCCAAAGAACAAAATGTGTCAGATACCGACACATCCGAGGAAGAAAAGGCAAATGCCAAGAAATTACACGCCGTAAAAATGCTTGAAAAATATTATATCTATCTTTCCGAAGAGGAAACGGGCATTTTGGAACGGATGTTGGAAGATTGCAAACGCCGCAAGCGTGAATACGCCTTAGAGGAAGATTAAACGGGTATGGGGAAAATTATATTATTCCCCACGCACCCGGATTATTGCAAAAGGTGTATTTATTCCAGGAACAACGGAACGTGTGCAAGCGAGAAATACAACGAAAATCAATACAAGGTAAATTGCGTGTGGCATTACTGCAAATACCGGAAAGAAAAGGCGGAATATGAAACATGAGTATACAGAACATGAAGAGAAGCGAAACAACGGAGCAAATAGCCCTTTTCAATTGGGCGAAGCGGACAGAAAGCATATTGCCGGAATTGGCGTTGATGTACCATGTGCCAAACGAGGGCAAAAGGAGCAATGGCGGAATATTAAAGGCGGCCGGACTTAAAAGCGGCGTGCCGGATATATGCCTACCCGTTGCAAATAACGGCTTTCACGGGTTGTATATCGAATTGAAGTTTGGAAAGAATAAGGCAACCAAAGCCCAGGAAGAGTATATGGCAATGCTTAATGCACAAGGCTATAAAACGGCGGTGTGCTATGGGGCAGAGGAAGCCGGGGAAGAGATATTGGCATATCTCACAGAACCGGGACGGATGCCAAAGAAAGCGTGTGTAAATGCACCGTGGATTAACGGAAAGTGTGACGGTATCAATTTACCGTCACGAATGTTTAGCCGGGAAGAGTGCAGAGGGTGCAAGAATTTTAATCCGGGAAGAGAAGAAAGAATAATAAACGAGATTTTAAGCGAACACCCGGAAAAGAGAGAAATAAAGCAAGCAATTATAAATCTTTCATGCGGTCAGACGGGAAATAAAAAGATTGAGAGTATGGAAGATACATTGGAGATTATCAACGTCACATTGGGCGGAATGGTAAAAGGCAATGAATTAACCGTGGAGCAGTCGGCAGCAGTATTAACGGTTGCTATGAAAGCCTACGAAGTAGGAAAGAAAGCGAGGATAAAAGCATGAGTGCAAAAGCAGATAAAACGGGTTCATGTTCCTTTTGTGGACAGACCAAAATAATACAGGTCCCGGAAGAGTGGGAGCAAGGGCAGATTAACGAAGCGGTAACGTGCGAGTGCGAATGTGAGCAAGCACAAGCATACGCAAAAGCAAAAGAGAGAAAGGACAAGGCAAAGAAAAGAGTAAATGAATTATTTGGTGGCGGTGCAGAAAAGCCCGTTGCGGAAGATGTGGTTAATCTTTTAATTGCAACCGTTGATGCAATCGAGGATAAACACATGAAAGGGATTACCGTTGATGTGGGGCATGGCGTAAAAGCAAAGGTTTCTAAAATGGCGAAAGAAAGTATTAAGGTTGAACGGTCGGAGAACAAAAAGACAACCTACGAAGAATAGCGGATTGGGGGGGCAGTATTGCAAAGAATTGATGATGATATTAAAGCCACAGTAAAAAAGATTATCCAGGGCAACGAGAAACGCAAACGCCGGATGCTTAACGGGAACGCATCAGCATTTGACCGTATGGCTTATAGCGTGATAAATGAAGCCCTTAATAATTCATGCCACAACATAGATAGCGAAGCGGCACGGGAGCAGATGCAGAAACAAATATATAAAAGCGTGGTTCATTGTACGCCGTATGAAAGTATTTATGATGTGATGTGTGGCCGCCGTCAATTCTACGATTACCGCAATGAATTTATAACCGCAGTTGCCGAGGGGCTAGGAATGTTGCCAGGCAGCAGGACTAAAAGGAATACCGGATGCAGCAGTACAACGGGGACATAATAGCAAGGCAAAAGAATTTATAATTGGGTTATGGGGTAGCAATACACATAACCCATAAACCATTTACAGAAAGGGCGGTGGGACCGTGAAAGAATATGCAAAGGGCTTTTATAAGTCCGCCGCATGGAAGAGAGCAAGGCAGCAAGTAATAACCAGGAGCAACGGATTGTGTGAGCGGTGCAAGGCGAGAGGAATATATAAGCCGGGTTACATTGTGCATCACAAAGAATATATTACGCCGGGCAATATCAGCAATCCAAACATCACATTGAACCTGGACAACCTGGAATATGTTTGTGAGGATTGCCACAACAAAGAACACAAGGCAGTACATACACCAATGCGTTATCAGTATGATGCAAACGGAAATTTATTACCGCCGAAAGAAAATAATAAATCAGACCACACCCCCGGGGTACAGAATTTGACACCGGGTAAAAGAACCGAGGGAGTTACTTCAAAAAAACTCCGCAAGGTCGCACGCATATGAGGGGGGTATATTTATGGCAGAAAGCAAGAATGATTTAACAGAAAATAAGAAAAAAAGACCGAACAAATTAACAAATGCGAGGATTAAAAAAGAGATAGAGTTTTTAGAAAAAATGTTCGTTGGGGTTGATGATGAAAACAAGAAAACCCTTATAAATTCACTGATTGAGGAAGCGGCGTTTTTAAAAGTGGCTTGTTTCCAGGCGAAAGAAGAATTGAAAAAAGAGGGCCTTACAACGGAAACCGTGAACGCATCACAGAAATTTGTAAAAGCCCACCCCTCAACCCAAATTTACGAGAAATATTCACGCCAATATACCGCAATTATCCACTCACTCATTGAGTATTTACCGCCAAAAGAAAAAGAAAAAGTGGACCGTTTGGCGGCGTTACGGGATGAATAGTTAATGGATAATTGGATTTTTAAATACCATGAAGCAATCCAAAAAAAAGAAGTAATTGTGGGTGTATGGGTGCGGTTGTGTTTTGAAATTTTGACAACCGGGCTATTAAATGGCGAGTGGGAATTTAACGAGAAAAAAGCGAACAAGGCTATAAAATTCATAGAAAATTTTTGCCACCATTCAGAGGGACGGAGCGACCTTTTACACCTGGAATTGTGGCAAAAGGCTATTGTGTCCGCCATATTTGGCATTATGGACAAAACAACCGGGTATAGGCAGTTTAGAGAGGTTTTTATAATTGTTGCCCGTAAGAACGGTAAAACACTTTTTGCCGCAGCAATAGCCGCATACATGACATACGTAGACGGGGAATATGGGGCAAAGGTTTATTTCCTTGCACCGAAGTTAGACCAGGCGGATTTGGTGTATGATGCCTTTTATCAGATTGTGCAATCAGATGATGAATTAGACAGTATCACAAAAAAACGCCGGAGTGATATTTACATAAAGGCTTTCAATACAAGCGTAAAAAAGATTGCTTTCAACTCTAAGAAATCGGACGGTTTCAACCCTCAATTGGTAGTCAATGACGAAATGGAAGCGTGGCCGGGAGACCAGGGATTGAAGCAATACGAGGTTATGACTTCCGCCCTGGGAGCGAGAAAGCAGCCGTTAATAATATCCATAGCAACCGCCGGATATGTGAATGACGGAATTTTTGATGAATTATTTAAAAGGGCAACGGCATTTCTAAAGGGCAATAGCAGAGAAAAACGGCTTTTGCCTTTTATTTACATGATAGACGATATAGAGAAATGGGATAGCATAGAGGAATTAAAGAAGAGCAATCCAAATTTGGGCGTGTCTGTATCGGTGGAATACTATTTGGAGCAAATAGAGATTGCAAGAAATTCAATCTCAAAAAAAGTTGAGTTTATGACAAAGTTTTGTAACATCAAACAAAATTCAGCCGTGGCATGGTTGGATTATTGGGATGTTATGAAATGCGTACATGAAGAAAAGCCGTTATCCCTGGAAGATTTTAAAGGGTGCTATTGCGTGGGTGGTATCGACCTATCAAGAACCACGGATTTAACCGCAGCAAGCATTGTAATAAACCGGGACGGAATAAACCATATATTCACACGGTTTTATATGCCACAAAAGCGGTACGAAGTGGCAATTAACGAGGACAACACGCCGTACAACATATATAGGGACCGGGGCTTTTTGTTCATATCCGGGGAAAACCAGGTGGACTATAAGGATGTTTACAATTGGTTTATCGAACTTGTGAAAGTGTATAAAATCAAACCGCTAAAAATCGGCTATGATAGGTATTCGGCAAATTACCTTGTGGAAGATTTGAAAACCGCCGGGTTTCACACGGATGATGTATACCAGGGAACGAACCTCACACCTATATTACATGAGTTTGAGGGGAATTTAAAAGACGGGCTTTTTGATTTTGGGGACAATTCCATGTTGGCGGCACATTTCCTTAACGTGGCGGTGGATATTAACCTAAACGATAGCAGAATGAAACCCGTAAAAATTGAAAAGCGTATGAGGATAGACGGGGCTATGAGTGTGTTTGATGCCCTCACAATGGTTTCCAAGTACCACAATGAGATAGGCAAGAAATTATTGAATATAAGCAAAGAAACCGCATAGATGCAAGGGAAAATGCGTTGCGGCAGCAGTATTAAAGTGGGTCAGAATTTCAACACGAAACATTATAGAATGTTGGTGTGGGAAAACTGGCCCTATTTTTGAAGAAAGGGGGAGAAGAAAACGGGAATTATCGCAAATGTATTAAATTCATTCCGGGCAAAGTACAGACCCCTACTATTGAGCCGTGGAGAGTATGAGCCAACGGGAACATTACGGGATAATGACATTGTGGGAGCAATTGCGGATGCAATCGGAAAGAATGTTGGCAAGTTGAAACCCCAGGTAATCCGTAAGGATGAAAAAGGCATGGTAATTAAAAATGATTACCTTGCAAGGCTTTTATCTTTACGCCCATGCCCGGAAATGTCAACCTATGATTTTTTATACCGTATTGCCGTTGATTTGGTTTATACATCCAATTCCTTTTCCGTGATTTTTTGGAACAAGGATTTTACCAGGGTTGAGAGCATCCAACCGATTACCACAACATCATACAGGATTTTTGAGGATGATAAAAATAACATCCTTTTCCGCTTCCGTTGGGATTATGACGGAAAAACGTACACCGTGCCATACCAAAATGTAATCCATGTTAAGGCGAGATATAATAAACGCCGTTTCCTGGGAACAACGCCGGATATGGAGTTAAAAAGAAGCCTGGACCTCATAGAAACATCCGGGGAAACCATAAAGAACATTGTAAACCGTTCAAATTCTTTAGCCGGGTATTTGAAATATAACAATATCGCAGATGATGAAGAATTGAAAGAAATAGCCCGGAATTTCCAGGATGCCTATATGAACAAGGACAACGCCGGGGGAATTGCCGCAATTGATAACACGGTGGAGTTTAAAGAAATCTCACAGAGAACGCCGAGCATACCGACAAACCAAATTACATTCTTACGGGATAACATATATCGTTATTACGGCGTGAATGACAAAATATTGACTTCCACGCTAAACGATACCGAGTTTATTTCATTTTACGAGAATGTAATTGAACCTATCAGCGTGCAATTGTCCTATGAGTTTACATTTAAACTCTTAACGCCCCGTGAAATTGGTTACGGAAACCGCATTGATTTTGTGGCAAACCTTTTACAGTATGCCACATTGCAGACAAGGGAAACCATAGGCGGCGGAATGTTTGACCGTGGAGCGTTGACAATTAACGAATACAGAGAACTTATGTATTACGGCCCGGTAGAGGACGGGGACCAAAGGTTGGTATCTCTAAACTATGTCAAGGTTGGGGACCAATCATTGTACCAGGTAGGGCAGCAGAACGAGCCGCCGGATGATACCGGAGCAAATGACAGAGAAAAACGGGCAATGCAAGCGGCCGCCCGTGCCTATATGCAGATTATGAAAGGGGGTTAATGGAAATGCCACAGATAAAACAGTTTATTGCGTGCAAAAATGCCAAGACCGCAACCGTAAAGCCGTTTTGTGAGATTAAAAACATCACAGATACAACGGCGGACCTTTATTTTTACGGGGATATTGTTTCGGATTGGTGGGGAGCATGGCAAGAAGAGGACCAATACCCGGATGCAATCAAAAATTTCCTTGCAGAAGCAAACGGCAGAGATTTAAACATTTACATCAATAGCGGCGGCGGTTCGGTATTTGCCGGAATTGCTATTTACAATATGCTTAAACGCTACCAGGGAAAGAAACATTGTTTTGTGGATGCCCTGGCCGGTTCGATAGCATCACTTTTTCCGTTTGTGGATAGTGACAAACCAACAATTCCAAAGAACGCCTATTTGATGATACATAAGCCATGGTGCGATTGCGAGGGCAACGCTAACGAATTACGCAAAATGGCGGACACATTGGAAGCCATAGAAGCCGGAATTTGGAGCATCTACGAGGAACATTTAGCAGAGGGCGTAACAATCGAGCAGATAAAAGAGTTAATGGAAGCGGAAACATGGTTGAGCGGCGAGGAAGCCGCAAAATACTTTAACGTGTCGGTGGGAGAAGAAAATACCGCCGTTGCAGCAGTCCAGGACTACACGAAATTATATTGCAAGAACACGCCGGAAGCATTAGCCGGGGGAAATCCGCCGGACGATACCAAGGACCAGGCAGCAGCCAAAGAAAAAGAAATCAGAAGCAAAATTGCAGCATTAACAATTCAACACATGGAGTAAGAAAGAGAGGAAAGCAGCATGAACAGAGAACAGTTAATGAAAATGAGCAAGAAAGAGTTAAAAGCACGCCTTGTTACCGTGGGTAAAGAAGCCCAGGACAAGAGCGGCGAGGAATTAACCGCCCTCATGGACGAAGCAAGGACCATTGGGGAAATCCTGGACGAGATTAAAGCCCGTGAGGAACTTGCAAGGGCAGCCCAGGCAGCAGCCGGAGAGGGCGAAGGACCGGACGGAAACGCCGGAGAGGGTGCAGAGGTCAAAGACCAGGCAAGAACAAAGAGCGGTAAGGCATTAAAAGCCGGAGCAAAGACCACATACAACGCAAAGAAGATTGCTAAACCTATGGCGGCACTTTCCACCACAACGGGCGTTGTTATGCCACACCATACAAGCCCGGACATTGCACCGACATTTAACAACGTATCATCCCTTATTGACCGTGTTACAACTATTCCGCTTGTAGGCGGCGAAACATATAGCCGTCCTTATGTGAAGTCATACGGGGACGGGGCCGGAAGCACCGCAGAGGGAGCAGATTACAACACATCTGAACCGGAATTTGGTTACGCAGAGATTGCAAGAGAGAAAATCACAGCATACGCCGAAGAGCCGGAAGAAATGCAGAAATTAACGGATGCAGATTATGACGGCGTTATTGAAGATAGCATTACAAGAGCAATCCGCCGTTACGCATCTCGTCAGATTTTGGTAGGGGACGGCACAAGCGGAAAATTCAAGGGAATTTTCTATAATCCGGCAAGCGAAAGTGATGATATTATTGACCGCAACACGGACATTACAACCATTACCGCCGTTGCAGATGATACCCTGGACGAGATTATTTATTCCTACGGTGGGGATGAAGAGGTAGAGGATGTAGCCGTGTTAATCCTTAGTAAGAAAGACTTAAAGAAGTTTGCCAAGTTAAGAGATAAACAGGGCAGAAAGGTTTATACAATCGTAAACCATGGCAATACCGGAACAATTGACGAAGTGCCTTATATCATCAACTCCGCTTGTGCAGAAATTGGCGGAACAAAAGATGCTTATTGTATGGCTTACGGTCCGTTATCCAATTACGAGGTTGCCGTATTCTCTGATATTGAAACGGCAAAATCTACGGATTACAAGTTTAAGTCCGGCCAGATTTGCTACAAGGGTTGCGTATTCATGGGCGGAAATGTCGTTGCAAGAAACGGATTTATCCGTGTAAAGAACCCGGCAGCGTAAGAGAAAGGCGGCTAAAGCATGACAAAGGAACAATTGATTGCGAAAGCCAAATTGAGAATTAGAAAAACATCAAGTGATATGTTAGATGAAGATGTGGGGCAGCTTGTAGAAGTTGCCCTTGCAGACTTAAAACGTATCGGTGTGCATAGTTCCTATTTGGATGAAGCAGACATAAAAGACCCCTTAATCATTGAAGCCGTTTTGTTATATTGTCACGCTAATTTTGGAAGCCCGGATAATCAGACACAGTTACTTGCATCCTATAATGCAATGTGTACCAAGATAAAAGGCGGTGGGTATCATAGAGAAGCCAATAAAACTATTGATTAAAAAGAACCAAACAGAATACCAGGAAACGGAAGTAATAGCATCAATTAACCCGGTGGGGCGTGACGAGTTCGCAGCCGCCGGGCAATTGGGTTATAAAGCAACATCACAATTGGAAGTTTGGGACTTTGAATATGACGGGCAAACGGAAGTTTCCATAGACGGAAAGCGTTATGCAGTATATAGAACCTACGGACCGAAGAGCAACGGGAAAACAGAGTTGTATATTGCGGAAAGGGTGGGGAAAGGTTGAAAGTTTCACTTGATAGCCTGGACGAAGAAATAAAAAAAGAATTGGAAAATTTCAATGCGGAAGTGATAAACGCAGCAAATGACAGTTTCCAGGAAACGGCAAAAGAAGCCGCAGAAATGTTAAAAAAAGGCGGACCGTACCAGGAAAGAACCGGAGCATACACAAAAGATTGGGCGGTTGACAAGCGAGGAAGCCGGACAAGTGTAATTACCGGGTTAAATGGATATAGCGTTTATAACAAGAAGCATTACCAATTAACCCACCTTTTGGAAAACGGACACCAAAGCAGAAAAGGGGGCCGTGTAAAGGCATTTAGCCACATTGCCCCGGTCAATGAACAATTGGGCGAAATGGCAACCGGAAAGATTGAAAGCAAATTAAGGGGGTAAAAATGGCAACGGCAGCAGTATTAACAGAGAGGGCGGAAAGCCTGGGACTACCCATAACAAAAAACGCCTTTGAGGGGACTTTAGAAAACCCCGTGCCGCCATTACCTTACATGGTTTACCTTTTGCCACGGGAAGCAACCGCCGGGGCGGATAGTAGACCAAATAATCTAATGGCGGATGATTGGCAATTGGAACTTTACACCGTTGCAGATGATGAAGCGGCGGAAGAAATCAGAACACGGATTGAAAACGAGGTTTTACATGATGTGGACTATGTTAAATTTGTGGCTTATGTGGATAGTGAGGAATGTTTTCAAACGGCCTACGAAGTCACGGGATTATTGAGGAAAGCGAGGAAATAAGAATGGACAAAGAAAGCATTGTTTTAGGTAGCGGAGATTTGTATTGTACAGACTTCCAGGGAACAAACGAAGCAATCCCGGATGATGCGGTGATTGAAACAGAAGATAACCGCCTGGGGCATATTAAGGGCGGTGCGGAAATTGAGTATGCACCGGAGTTTTACGAAGCAAAAGACGATATGGGTAAAGTTTCCAAAGTAATTATTACGGAAGAGGAAGCCACCCTTAAAAGCGGAATTATGACATGGTGCGGAACAACGCTTGAAAAGTTATGTCAGACCGCAAGAGTGACAGAAGATAAGGCAAAGGGAATTAGAACGGTCAAAATTGGCGGTATCGGAAACGCAACGGGTAAGAAATACCTTTTGCGATTTGTCCATAAAGATACCCAGGACGGAAATATCCGTGTAACGATTGTTGGTAATAACCAGGCCGGTTTTACGATTGCTTTTGCAAAGGATAGCGAAACCGTTATTGATGCAGAATTTAAAGCACAGCCTATGGACAAAGAGGGTACTTTAATCCTTTACACAGAGGATATTGACAAAACAGAGTAGCCAAAACACGGGCCAACGATAAGAACGGGCGGCCGGTTGAAAAATCGAGCCGCCTTATTGCATGAAAGAGAGGAACACAACATGGCAGTAAAAGAATTTAACATGAACAAAATTAAACGTACCTTTTGGCCGTTTACTCTGAAAGATAAAAAGGATGAAAACGGAAATGTGGTTGAAAAGGGCAAAAAAATTATTGTCCGTATGCCGCAAAAGGGCGTTTTTGAAGCAATAAAGGATGTGGAAGCCAACGGAACGGGCGAGGATGCCGATACATCAACCATTTATAACCTTGTGGCAGCAGTATTAAACAACAATATGGGAAATGTGAAAGTTTCAGCCGAAGAGGTAGAGAGTTACGACATTGAAGAGTGTACGGCAATCCTTAACGCATACATGGAGTTTGTGGATGAATTAAAAGCAAACCCAAACTAAAAATGCCCTATTATCCACGCCAGGATAAAAAGGGCGAAATCCCGTATACAATCCTTACACGCCCGGAAAAATTGGTTATGGACTATTGCCATATCAATATTTACGAAGTCCAGGAAATGGAAATAGATATTTACCTTTTCTTCTTACGGGAAGCAATGATTTTTGAAAATTCACAGACTGAAGAGGGACGGAAATATTTAAAAGATTGCTTCCGTATGGAGCAGACAAAACCGGACCGTGAGGGATTAAGAGAAAGATTTGGAAAGAAAGGGGGAAAATCAAGTGGCTAACAACATTAAGGGTATCACTATTGAGATTGGCGGAGATACAACCAAGTTGCAAAATGCCTTAAAGGGTGTAAACGGGGACCTCAAAAGTACCAAGAATGAGTTAAAAGAGGTTGAAAAGGGCTTGAAATTAGACCCCAAGAATACCGAACTTTTAGCACAGAAACAACAGTTGCTTACAAAGGCAGTAGGCGAAACCAAAGATAAATTAGATGTATTAAAAACGGCAGAAGCCCAGGTGGAGCAGCAGTTTAAAAACGGCGAAGCATCCGAGGAGCAGTACCGGGCAATCAAACGTGAAGTAATCGCAACGGAAGCAGAACTTAAAAACCTGGAAGAGCAAGCAAAGGCGAGTAATTCAACGCTTGCAAAGGTGGGGGATGCTTTTGGAACGGTAGGGGATAAGGCAACCAAAGCCGGGGAAAAGATGATGCCCGTAACGGCCGGAATAACCGCATTAGGAGCAGCCGGGGTTGCTGCATCTATGGAATTAGATAACGGCTATGACACCATTATTACCAAGACGGGAGCAACCGGGGAAGCCCTGGAAAGCTTTACGACAGTAGCGGACAATGTATTTTCAGATATGCCAACTACAATGGATGATGTGGGCGTAGCGGTTGGAGAAGTAAATACAAGGTTCGGGGCAACCGGGACAGAGTTAGAAAATCTTTCAAAAGAATTTATTAAATTTGCAAACATCAACGGAACGGATTTAAACACGGCTATTGATAGCGTGGACAGTATTATGACAAAATTCGGCGTTGATGCTTCACAGACAAAAAATGTGTTGGGGCTTATGACAAAAGCGGGCCAGGACACGGGTATTTCAATGGAAACATTGGAAACCGCACTTACAACCAACGGTGCAAGCCTTAAAGAAATGGGGCTTGATTTAACATCATCCGTTAATTTGCTTGCACAAATGGAAGCAAGCGGCGTTGATGTTTCAACCGCACTTGCCGGAATGAAAAAAGCGGTTCAGAACGCAACGGCAGACGGCAAGAGTGCAGACGAAGCATTGACCGAAACAATAGATAGCATTAAAAACGCAAAGACAGAAACGGAAGCCTTAACCATTGCATCCGACCTTTTCGGAAAGAAAGGTGCGGCGGAAATGACCCAGGCAATCCGTGAGGGGCGTTTATCCGTAGACGATTTAAGCGGTGCTTTATCAGACTATGGGGATGTGGTAAGTGACACATTTGAAACCACATTAGACCCGTGGGATGATGCAGCCGTAGCAATGAACAATTTGAAACTTGCCGGGGCAGACCTGGGAAGTTCCATTTTAACCACATTGCAGCCAACAATTGATAAGGTTGTGAATAAGGTAAAAGAGTTTACAACATGGTTTAAAAACCTGGACGACAACACAAAGCAGATGATTGTAAAAATCGGAATGATTGTTGCGGCTATCGGCCCGGCTTTAATCATATTTGGGAAAATGTCAACGGGAATATCCGGGGTAATAAAAACCGTAACGGGATTAACAAGCAAAATAGGCGGAATGAGTGGTGTTTTATCAGCACTCACGGGACCGGTTGGAATAGTGATTGCTATTATAGCGGCACTTGCCGCCGGGTTCATTGCTTTATATAAAACGAATGATGAATTTAAAGAGAAAGTGGACGGGACCATAGGAAAGGTAAAGGATGCCTTTTCGCAGATGTGGACAACCATACAACCGCTTTTGGAGAGCCTAAAGCAAGCGTTTATTAACCTCATGGCTGCATTAAAACCCGTATTTGAATTTGTTCTTACATACATAGCAAGTATTGTAAATGGGGTTATCAATGCAGCAGCACCGATAATTGCAGCAATCCAAAATGTGATTGATTTTGTTACCAATATCATAAATGCCATTATAGCGTTATTACATGGAGATTTTGACGGTTTCTTTTCGTATCTGCAAGGTGCGTTTAATAGTGCAATATCGTTTGTAAAAAACATCATCCAGGCGGTTATAAATTTCATAATCGGATTTTTAGAGGGGTTCGGCGTAAATGTAAAAACATTATTTACCAATATTTGGAATAGCATTGTTGCCGTATTCCAGGGCGTGGGTCAGTGGTTCAGTGACCGATTTACGGAAGCATGGAACGCAATAACCACAATTTTTTCTGCAATCGGTTCATGGTTCGCCGCCAGGTGGAACGACATAAAAACCGCCCTTGCGACCGTGGCAACGTGGTTTCTTACCATGTTTACAAATGCCTATACGAATGTAACAAACGTATTCGCTGCAATCGGTTCATGGTTCGCCGCCAGGTGGAACGACATAAAAACCGCCCTTGCAGCAGTAGCCACATGGTTTTTAACTATGTTCACAAACGCATACACCAATGTAACAAACGTATTCGCTGCAATTGGTTCATGGTTTGGGGCAAGGTGGACGGAGATAAAAACCGCCCTTGCATCCGTTCCGGCATGGTTTAAAACACAGTTTGATAACGCATGGACAAACATAAAAAACGCATTTGCCAATGTAACTTCTTTTTTCTCTGATTTATGGGAGAAAATTAAAGGTTGTTTCGTAAATGTTGGTGTGGCTATCGGTTCAGCGGTTGGGGATGCTTTTAAATCAGCAATCAACAGTTGCTTATCAACAATAGAGGGCGTTGTAAATAAGTTTATCGGAATGATTAACGGAGTAATTGGAATTATCAATGAGATACCGGGCGTTTCGCTTTCAAAAATTGATACGCTTTCACTTCCGAGACTTGCAAAAGGCGGTGTATTAAGAGAGGGTACGGCAATGGTAGCAGAAGCCGGACCGGAACTTTTAAGCATGGTAAACGGAAAGGCAGTTGTAACACCGCTTACGGGTTCAGCGGTAAACACGGCAGCAGACAACCTAAAGGGCAACAATAGAGGTTTCCACCAGGAAATCAATATTACAAGTCCTAAAGCCTTATCCCCTTATGAAGTAGCAAGACAAACGAGAATACAGACCCGTGCAATGGTTATTGCAATGCAGAGGGGGTAAATTATGGCAGATATTACAGTTACTTGTACAAATGATAAAAATGTTTCTATTGCCTTTAGGTGGGATTGGGATAATAACCCATTCCACCTATTAGGGCTTGACGGAATATATGGTTATGATTGCAATGTTACCACATCAGAAAACACCACAACAGACGGCAGCACATACCAGGGAAGCACGGCAAAGGAAAGAAACATTGTAATAACCGCAGAGATTGACGGAGATTACAGAAAGAACCGGGAATTACTGTATAGAGTGTTTCCAAAGGGTAGAACCGGAACGCTTGAATATAGCGAGGACGGGGATATAAAAATAATCACTTACAGAGTGGAAAGCGTGACACCAGGGGCAACAACGGGCGTTGTAAGGGATTATACAATTAGCCTTATTTGCACCGACCCGTATTTTAAGGACCTGTCAGATGTGGAAGTGGTAATGGCAAGTTGGGTATCAGATTGGTACTTTGAAAACGGGTTTGATATTAACGGCGTGGAATTTGGACACCGGGAAGCCGAGTTGGTAAAGGAAATTGAAAATAACAACGGTGCGGACAATATCGGAATAACTGCAATATTCAGAGCGGACGGCATTGTAAAAAATCCGGCTATTTACCATTCAGAGAGCGGGAAATATATAAAAGTCGGTTATGCCGGAAATGATTTTGAATTGCAAAGCGGTCAATATGTGGTTATTTTCACGCACACCGGAAAGAAAAATATATACCTTTTGGACGGTGTGAGCCAGGCAGAAATTGAGGAACACAAGGACCGTTACGGAATGATTGATTGGGAAACGGTTGTTTCTATGTACGGAACAATCATAAATCAGTATTTGGACGAGGACGGGGATTTTATACAGTTGCAGGACGGCACAAACACCATTACATACAATGCAGAAAGCGGCATTAACTATTTATCCGTGTCCGTATATTACCGCATTTCATATTTGGGGGTGTAAGAGCATGGAAATTATTATATATGACCGCAATTTGTACCGCCTGGGGACGATTGAAAACCATACATCCTTACAATGGCATAGAAAATATTACGAGTGCGGCACGTTTGAGTTACACGCCCCGGCAACAAAAAAAAACATAAGACTTTTGCAGCCGGGTAACGTAATAAGACCAAAGGGCAAAGATGAAGCCGCCGTTATCCGTGGGGACCAGACAGAAGAGGAAAGCACACTTGTAAATGAGGTTGTGCGAAACGGCTATTTTCTGCCTATATATTTCAATGACAGATTGACAGGCCCCATGTTTACATTTAACGGAACGTGTGAAGATGCTATGCGTTATATGATTAACCGCATGGCAGCAGTACCGTTATTAGAAGTAGCCCCAGGAATAGGGGATGCAACCAAAATAACATTCCAGGCAACCTATAAGAATGTATTAACCTATCTTTCTAAGATTGCCCGGTATTGTGAATTGGGCTTTAGGGTAGTGCCGGATTTTAAGGGTAAGAAAATGACCTTTGAAACATATAAAGGCATAGACAGAACCAAGAAGCAAGGCACAAAGCCCCGTGTAATCTTTTCAGAGAGTTACAACAACCTAAACCGTGCAAAACATACCTATTCAGACGAAACCGCCAAAACAAAGATTGTTGTAGGTGGGGCCGGGGACGGTGCGGACCGTATTTATGTAACGGTAGGCGGCGGAACGGGGTTTGATTTACGGGAAGAGTTTTTGGATGCCAAAGACATAAACAAAGATGATTTTTCGACCAATGCAGAATACCTGGAAGCGTTACGCATCCGGGGGGAGCAGTACAAAGCGGAAAACGCCGTGATTGAGAACATAGAAGCCGAAGTGGAAGCCGAGGTTAATTTTATCTATGGCACGGATTACGATTTAGGGGACATTGTGACAGTAGAAAAGGCGAAGTGGAACAAGGTATTAAATTTACGCATTACGGAACTTTGCGAGGTTTACGAATACGGCGGAATGTATGTTGTTCCTACTTTTGGGGATGCCCTACCCACAACCATAAATTGGGACAATTAGGAAAGGAGAGGAAAAGCAAATGGCAGTAAGAGGATTTTTTTACAATTCCGTAAATAAAGACCGCTTATACAACGGCCAGGATATGAACGAGGACAAAGCCCCGTTCTATAAAGAGGGTGTGGCGTATGGACATTTGCAAGTAACCGCAGACGGGGAAAGTATGGCGGTAAAGGTGGACGGCGGAAGCCGTACCGGGTACGCATACATCAACTTGCACACAATCCATAATACAACCGTCCTAGAATTGCCCGTGAGCGGTTCAAACGGTACATTGCCAAGAATTGACCGTGTAATATTGCGGAATGATGAAACAGAGCGAAAACCAAGCATTTTTATTTTAGAGGGGGCATATTCAAGCAATCCGCAGCCACCGGAACTTACGAACAATGACACAATCCAGGAAAAATGTTTGGCGGAAATTTACGTGGCCGCCGGAGCGGTGGCAATATCCCAAAGTGATATTACAGACACCAGGGCAGACACGGGATTGTGCGGTTTCATTGCATCACAGTTTGAGGACTTTGATTTTTCACAGTTCACAAAGCAATTTAACGCATGGTTCGCCCTGGAAAAAAAGAGCATGGAACAAGACCATGCAAATTTCATTGAAGAATACGCCGAAATGACACAAGCATTTATGACGGACCAGGAAGCACAATGGAATAAGTGGTTTAAAGAGAAGCAAACGGAACTTTCCGGGGACATTGCCGGGAAACTGCAATTACAGATTGATGATGTAAAAGAAAAGGTTTACAACATTGCCTTTAAGGTTTACATCATTAGCACATTGGAGCAGATTACAAGCCCGGTAACGGTAAAACTTACGAATAAGACCACGGGGACCATGCAGACGGTTACAGTTACAAAAAGCCAAATGGGATTTTATGTCACGGAAGCCGGAGAATACACCGTGGAAGCGGATTTGGAAAGCGTTATGGTTACACCGAAAGCCTTTAAGGTTACAAACGATAATCTTATGACAACGCAGAATATTACATTACGTGAGGGTTCAAACATGGGCTATATCGGAAATTATATTGGTTCATTTATTGCACAATAAAAAGAAAGAGAGGATTAAACAATGGTAGGATTTCCAAAAGTAATTAAGACAAAGGCGGATTTAGTCAACACTTACAAACTTGTAAAGAAAGGCAGATTGAAGAAAGAAGATTGGTTGGCAGCAGTTGAGAAGTTGGAAAATCAGAATTTCATCTTTTGCCCTATCCTGGAGAAAACCGAGGACAGAAAGGGCGTTACCCTTATGTTTGTAAACGAGGTTACAGAGGGGGACAAGGTAAAAGCCGGGAACGTGACCGCAACCGTTAAGACCGTGGAGCATATTGAGGTTGAAAAGGCAGTAGAAGCAGACCAGGAAGCGGCAGCAACAGAGGGAACGGCGGCAGCAGATACCGAAACAACCACAAATAACAATCAGACCAAGCACACAATTTTAACACTTTCAAAGGCTATTGCGGCGGATGCGGCTACAATCGGTATTCCGGCAGAGGTTACATTTTATGACCGCCTGGGAATTACAGAAGAGGAAGTGGAGCAGATGAAAGGAGAGTTAGCATAATGGGAAGATTATTTGTTTATGACGAGAATATGACGGACGAGAGGGCGAAAATCACAGTTGCTAAAATGGCCGCCGTATCGGACATTGTAGCGAGTGAAAAGGCGTTTATACAGTATTCCGCAGCCGGACAATTAACCGTGCTTGCCGGGGCAGTTATTGCGGTAGGGGATGCCATTTTTCAGACCGAAGAAACAACGCTTTCCGCCGCCAACCTGGACGGTGCAAGCAGCTTTGCACACGGCAAAGATTATTACATTTACTTATGCAACAATGGCAAGGACAGTTCAAACGAGGTTTATTTAATCTCTGAAAATTCCACATTCCCGGACGGCGTGGAATGGGACGATACAAACACCCGTAAAATTGGCGGTTTCCATTATGGCTTTGTTAGAAATGTGGATGAATACGGCAGAGAAGTAAATACAAGTGGAAGTGTGCGTGGTAGCGGTTGGGAAAGTAACGTGCGTGAGGACATTGCCCCTAACTCTGTGTGGACCGCCTTACACCGTCCGAAGTGCGACCCGTCCGGTATGGCATACCTGGGGAATGGTTTGTGGGCTGATATTTACCTTGCATCAGATGATGGGGCGAACGGCTTACAATCTGTATATAATGCAACGCCTATTACGGGTACAGAGGGTTTAAATTGGTATATTGCCAATGAAAAGGCTGCCCGTGTCGGAAAGCGTTTACCGGACCTTGCAGAGTGGTTAATTGCAGCAGAGGGAAGCCCCCAGGGATTAGACGGCAGCAATACAAACGGTTGGACCGCAACAACCAACACTGCAAGAACCGCCGTTGGAAAAATCAAAAATGCAATTTCTGTAAAAAACATTATGGACATTGCCGGGAACGTGTGGGAATGGATTAACGAGTTGTGTTTAGACCCAACCGCTGCATCCTGGAATTGGTACAATGTTATGTCCGGCTACGGTCAAATTTATATGCCGTCACAAACAGCCTTGCACGCCCTCATTGGCGGCGGCAGTTGGGGCGACGGCGTGCGTTGCGGTAGCCGTGCCGTCAGTTGCGGCAATTACCCGTGGAACGTGAACACGAACGTTGGTGTGCGGTGCGTGTGTGACAGTCTGTAATCTGCCAGGGTGGGCGAAAGCCCACCCCATAGAAAAATATATAAACCGAGGATAAAAACATGGCAGAGAACAAGAAAAGCAATCAAGCGGATGCGTATATGGAGAGCATGAAAGCGTATCAAAAGACCTATGATTTTCTTTTATACCTTTATCCCATATTGTCACAGTTTCCGAAATTTGAGAAATTCGCATTGCAGAGCCAAATTAAAACGGCGGTTTTTGAAATGCTTAAATCAGTAATCAGATTTAGAAAGACCGGGACAAAGAGCCATATATATAACGCAGATGTAGAGTTGCAGTTTATCAAAACCCTCATACGGCTTTCCTACGATTTGGAATATCCGGCAATGAGCAAACACAGATACGAAGTATTGAGTAAGAAAATGACAGAATTAGGATGTATCATTGGCGGAATAATCGAAGCCGTAAAGAATGGAAATTGGAAATAATGTTGGCATTGCCAATTTTATTTTGGGGAAACTGTTAATATGCACCGGGCCAGTTCACGGAACTTTCCGAGCCTTGCACGCCCTCATTGGCGGCGGCAATTGGAACAACGGCGTGCATTGCGGTAGCCGTGCCGTCAATTGCAACAATTACCCGTGGAACGTGAACACGAACATTGGTGTGCGGTGCGTGTGTGACTTTACAATTTTATAGACATAGAAGCCCAAGCGGCCACTAGCAAAGATTTACATTTTAAGTAAGTCAGACGGTTTGCCCGTTCCGGTGCGATACCGGACAAACTAACAAAGCAAACCACCTTTTAGTAAAATAGAATATTTGAAAATTGGTAGGGATTAAATGAAAACAGTAAAGGGACTACATGAGAAAATGGGGACCTTTGAAAATGCCAATACTTCATTCCACCAGGCGGCAAGGTGCAAGCGGTACACGAATGAGGTATTGGCTTTTTCTATGGTTAAGGAAGAGGAACTTTTAAGAGCAACCGAGGAAATACAGAATTTAACATATAGACAAGGGGAATATAAGATATTTAAGGTGTTTGAGCCAAAAGAACGGCTTATTATGGCGTTGCCGTTCTATGATAGAGTGGTGCAACACATGATTTGTAACGCTATTCAACCCGTATTTGAAAACGGATTTTATTACCATTCTTACGCTTGCCGGAGCGGGAAGGGGATGCACGCCGCAAGTGATACATTGTATCAACGGATGTATGAAACAGAGGTAAAGCAAGGGTTAAGGATGTATGCCTTTAAAGGGGATATATCAAAGTATTTTGCATCTATACCGCATGACAAATTAAAGGATGAAAACCGCCGCTATATAGGGGATAAGAAAGCCCTTATGTTAATGGATGATATTATAGACCACAACGGCATATTGCCGGACGGCGTGGGAATACCCGTTGGAAACCTCACAAGTCAGTTATTTGCGAATGTGTACGGCAATAAGTTAGATAAATTTTGCAAGCACGTTTTACATATTCCGTATTTTGTGCGGTACATGGATGATTTTATTATCCTATCGGATGATTTGGAGCAGTTAAAAGAATGGGTTAAGAGAATAGAAGAATTTTTGGAAAATGAAATGCTTTTGCATATTAACCCTAAAAGCACAATCCTATACGCCGGGAATGGCATAGATTTTTGCGGATATATACACTATGCAGACCACAAGAAAGTAAGAAAATCATCTATCAGAAAGTTAAAGCAAGATGTAAAGGCGTATGAGTTGGGCGAATTGCCGCCGGAAGAATTTAACCGGAAGTATGAAAGCAGAAAGGGACATTTAGGACACGCCGACACATACCACATTGCAAAGGCGGTTGAATACGAATTGTTATTCTATGAATGGGAACGCCTGGAAGCAACGGCGTAAAAAGGGTCAGAATAAAAAGCCGTTCCATTATATGATTTACTTGTAAAAAACAAGGAAAGGAGCATGGAACAATGGAGAAAATGTTTAACTTTATTTCCGTGATTGGCGGATTGGTTGGCGGTTTTATCGTTTCGTTGTTCGGCGGTTGGGATGTGATGTTATACACAATATTGCTTTTTGCTATCCTGGATTATTTCATGGGCATTTTGAAAGCAGTCTATAAAAAAGAACTTTCAAGTGCAATCGGATTTAAGGGGATTGTAAAAAAAATCATGGTATTTGTGGTTATCGCAGTTGCCTACAACGTGCAGAGAATGACCGGGGACACAATACCATTAAGGGAAATTGTTATTGTTTTCTTTATCTGCAATGAAGCACTTTCCATTTTGGAAAATGCGGCGGAATTTATCAACATACCGCAGCAGTTAAAAGATGTGCTTTTGCAGTTAAGGGACAAGAACGCAGCGAAAGCGGAAGAAAAAGAAGAAAGCGAGGAATAAGACATGGCAACAAAAGACCAGGTAAACGCCTTTATTGCAAAATTGGCAGCAATCGCAAGAAAAGAATATTTAACCCGTGATAAATGGGTTTTACCGTCTGTATGTATCGCACAGGCCGCATTAGAAACCGGGTGGGGAACATCCGGGCTTATGACAAAGGCTAATGCGTTTTTTGGCATCAAGGCCGGAAGCGGTTGGAAAGGCAAGGTTTACAGTAGTAAAACAAACGAGTGCTATGACGGTAAGACATACACGCAGATTACCGCCGCTTTCCGTGCTTATGATAGCCTGGAAGAGAGCGTGGCGGATTATTACAATCTGATTTGCGGAAGTTCCCGTTATGCCGGAGCAGTAAACAACGGAAACGCCGAAAGTGCCATTACCGCAATCAAAAACGGCGGATATGCAACAAGCCCTACATACATTAAGAATGTAATGAACATCATCAATTCTTACAACCTTACACAGTATGATACATGGGACGGAGAGAACCAGGGACCGGCGAACAAGGAAACCCACGGTTATAAGGTGGGGGACAAGGTAAGAGTGATTGACAACATCACATACAACGGGGTGCGTTTTGCAACCTATTATGATGAATATGATGTTATCCAGGTAAACGGGGACCGTGTTGTTATCGGTATCGGCAACACCGTGACGGCAGCAGTAAACGCCGCCAACATTGCAAAGGATGAAGAGATTGCAGAAGCCCCGGCGGATGCAGAAGTACCAACCGACATTCCGACCCAGGAAGAAACGGAGAACGCCCACGGTTTCAAGGTAGGGCAGAAAGTAAAGGTTATCAATGCTTACGATTACTACGGTAATATGTTTAAGTGTTGGTACAGTAAATATGATGTTATCGAGGTTAAGAATGACAGAATTGTTATTGGTATCGGTAACACCGTGACGGCAGCAGTAAACGCCGCCAATTTAGCAGCAGCATAAGCAACGCCGCCTTTGGGAATTTGGCTACCAAAAGAGCAAGGAAATAATGTATATCACGGAACTAAAAGCACACCTTTAAAAAGTGTGCTTTTTCTTATAAATAAAACTTTTTAAAAATATTGCGTAATATGTATTGACATATTACGCAATATGCAATATAATAAAGACAGTTAAGAGAGGAACACAAAGAAAGAGAGGAAAAGAAAATGTGGGAAGTAGTAAAAACAGTAAAAGGATATGATATAACAAGAATGGTTGGAAGCCGTGGTGCTTACCATGTATCAGTAAGAGAGGGGAAAGGCTTTAGAGAGTTCCACACATTCAAAACCATAAAGGCAGCGGTTGAGTTTATCGAAACTGCATTATAAGCATTGAGCCGGGGCAAAGTCCCCGGCAGAAAGGAAAAACAAAATGAGCAAAAAAGACGAATGGACAATAAGATGTAGTGGACACAATTACATAACATTAGAATGGAATGAAAAATTTGTTTTCTGCCTGGATAATGATATGATGTATGCGGAAGAAATGATTTATAAAATTGAAAAAAGAACGGGCGTAGATTTTAGAAATATAAAAATAAAAGGACAAAAAGAAGATTTTACCGGATTAAGATTTTTTAACGGCGGTTGGAAGCGTGATTTTTGGGGAAATTTTCCAAGCAAAGATGAAATAGAAGCATACATAAAATTAAAAAATGGAAAAAGATAAACAAAACCCCGGCGGCAATGCCGGGGCAGCAACTAAAACGGCCACACCGTGAACGGGTGCGAGTGTCCCAAGCCACTATAAACCGTTGAGGGGTTGCAACAATAGGCGTTGCGGTACTGTCTGACAAGTTTTAACCCACGTTTTAATGTGAAACGGGGAAGCAATGAGGTATACACCGGGCAAGGGTGCATTGCTTATATACACAATCGTTTAGACCAATGCCCGGAAACCCAAAACGCCTATATGATGCAACTATATATTGAAACCCGTTGTTTCTGTGATTTTATCAATGGTAAATACACGCACTTTTAAGCCTGGCACATTCCGCCGGGCTTATTGCACATAAAAATAAATTTATAAATATTGCGTAATATGTATTGACATATTGCGTAATATGATATATAATAAAGACAGTTAAGGGAGATACATAAAACCTAACGAGTACCTGGGCGGCAGAGAAAGGAGAATAACATGGAAGATATGGACAAGAAAGAAATTAAAGAAGTCATTGAGTGGTGTGACGAGAAAGGGCATAGCGAACATGAGATTTTGGATTTAATCAGAAGAATTGTGGATGCGAAGCCAAGAAATGAAGAAAAGCCTAATGAATAGGCTTTAGGGATGCAGAAAGGGCGGTGGACTTGCCAAAGCCGCCCAAACTGTAAAACCTATTATATACCATAAGGCAAGAGAAAGGAAGAGGGCAACGGATGCCAAAAACAAAAAAAGAGTTCGACCAAGTGAAATACCAAAATCAGTTTATAAATGAGAAGTATGACCGCATCAACTTGACCGTACCAAAGGGAGATAAAGCCGTTATTAAAGAAAGGGCAGCAGCCGCCGGGGAAAGCGTGAACGAATATATTAACCAGGCTATTAAACAGAGAATGGAGAATACAAGCAATGCCTAATGAATACGGAATAACGGCAAAGGAAGCCACAGAAGCATTAACCGCCGCCATGCGATTATTACCACCGCCAGGGAAAGAGGATATAGAACTTATAAAAAGAAACCCTACTTTAAATTGGTGGCAAAAGTGGAAATTGATACGCCAAATTAAAGGAAGGTAGCACGGAAGAAAGCGAGGAACACAACATGGGATTATTTAGCAACCTATTTTCAAAAAAGAACACGGCAGCAGCACAACCGCAGCCCGTACAGATGCCGGAAGAAAAAAAGCCAAGATATATTGTAAAAAGTCAACGCTTTATCCTGGATAATGTAAAAGACCACATGGAAGATATTATGGACCTTGTGGAGAAAAACGAGGATTACAAGTTAAAAAAGAAAGACCTCATAGAAGAAAATAGGGAAGATGAAAACATCTACGAATATGAATTGAACGAAAAAGCCACAATAACCACTATATCTTGTGAGGGGGGGTGGAGCAACTACAAGTATTTGTATGTAATACCCACATTGGAGATATTAAAAAGGGCGGCATAAGCAGAGTAAAGAACCTTTTGAAAAAGGGAAACATAGAAAATATATGGTCCGAGGTTTCCGGCGGCAACTATAAACATTTAAGGTATGATGCCGGAAAAGATGTATATTACTATGATGAATTAGAAAAAGAATTTAGTATTACCATTGAAATAACCTATAAAGAAGAAATCACAGAATAAATAAAGGAACATAGGAAACAGACGGGGACAACAACGGATTATTCCGGGTTGTCCCTATTGCCGTATCAAGGGGGGTTATTTTTATGGGTAGAAAATACAAACAGTTAAGCCAAAATGATAGAATATCAATGGAAACACTACTTAATAAAGGTCATTCCGTACAAGAAGTTGCGGACTATTTACACGTTCACAGAAGCACCATTTACAGAGAAATGAAACGGGGCGAGTATGTACATAGAAATTCAGACTATACGGAAGAGGTGCGTTATAGTAGTGATAAGGGGCAACAGACCCATGATTGGAACGCCCAGGGCAAAGGCAGAAACATTAAAATAGGCAATGATATTAAATTGGCGGAATACATAGAAAATAAGATTGTGGAAAATAAATATAGCCCGGAAGCAGCATTGGCAGCAGTAGCAACAAGCGGAATAGAATTTAGTACCACTATAAGCGTAAGAACCCTATACCGCTATATTGACAACGGCATATTCCTTAAACTTACCAACAAACATTTACCCGTTAAGGGCAAGAAGAAAAAGAAAAATAAGAAAGTCCAGGTGCAGAAGAGAGCAGCGGCCGGGGAGAGCATAGAGAACCGCCCGGATGAAGTGGCAACCCGTGAAACATTCGGACATTGGGAAATGGACACCGTAAAGGGCAAACAAGGCGTTACAAAATCATGTATGCTTGTATTAACAGAGAGAAAGACCAGGGACGAGATTATATTTAAACTAAAAGACCAAAAGGCGGAAAGCGTGGTGGATGCCCTGGACCGTTTAGAAAGAAAATGGGGAGATATGTTTTCTAAAGTGTTTAGAAGCATCACGGTAGATAACGGCGTGGAGTTTTCGGATTGTAAGGGCATGGAGCGTTCGGCGTTGACACCAGGGGAGAAACGCACATATCTATTCTACTGCCACCCATACAGTAGTTACGAGAGAGGGACCAACGAGAACACCAACAAACTAATACGCCGCCATATCCCTAAAGGGGAAGATTTTGACGAAAAGCAAGATAGGGACATTGAATTTATAGAAAATTGGATAAACACATACCCACGGGGTATTTTTGGTTTTAGAACATCAGAAGAATTATTTAAAGAAGAGTTGGAAAAAATCACGGCATAATATTTTTTCAAAAACTTGTCGCAAAACTATTGACAAAATATAGCACAGGCATTTCGGCAATAGAAATCTTGACAAAACTATGGCGGTAGGGTATACTTAACTGGCGTAAAATTGTCATAAAGCTTCCGCGCAGCCGGGGAGATAGCGGTGCCCTGAACCTGCAATCCGCTCCAGCAGGGGTGATATCCCGCCTCGGATATGTTCTTGCAGGGCTGCCCCTGGTAAGCGGCGTTGACGTTTGGGTCTTGCGCAACAGAACCTCATGAACCGTGTCAGGGCAGGAATGCAGCAGCACTAAGTGAGTCCTTCTGTGTGCCGCAAGGGTGCCTGGACCGAGCTGGCTGTCAGGGTAACGCCTGTGAGCCGTATACAAAGCGGGGTGCGCGGATTAAAATAATAATTTAGAATCAGTATGCCGGGTGCAGAGATGCATGCGGCTCTTTTTCTGTCTGTTTATTCCCGGAAAACCTCGTTTCTTCCTGATGTTTCGGCAGATTCCTACTTGCCCGCGCTTGCTATATGTATTATAATATATCAGAATGGGCTTATTTTAATCTGATGTGGAAAACAACGAAAAAAAGATGTGATAACAACAGAAAGGATGTGGCTTCGATGAGAGTTGGAATGCTGACCAGCGGCGGTGACTGCCAGAGCCTGAACGCAACCATGCGGGGCGTGGCAAAGTCTCTGTATAAAATGTACGATGATGTGGAGATTATTGGATTTGAGGACGGCTATAAAGGCCTGATGTATGCAGATTATCAAATTATGAAACCATCTGATTTTTCTGGTATTCTGACCAAGGGCGGAACCATTCTGGGAACCTCCCGCCAGCCCTTTAAACTGATGCGGGTGCCGGATGAAAACGGCCTTGACAAAGTAGAAGCAATGAAACACACCTATAAAAAATTAAAGCTGGAGTGTCTGGTGGTTCTGGGCGGAAACGGAAGCCAGAAAACAGCCAATCTTCTTCGAGAGGAAGGGCTGAATGTGGTATCCCTGCCAAAGACCATTGACAACGATCTGTGGGGAACAGATGTGACCTTCGGCTTTCAGAGCGCCATTAATGTAGCAACCAATGCCATCGACTGCATTCATACTACCGCAGCATCCCATGGACGTGTATTCATTGTGGAGGTTATGGGGCACAAGGTTGGCTGGCTGACGCTTTATGCCGGACTGGCAGGCGGAGCAGATATTATTCTTCTGCCGGAGATCCCCTATGATCTGAATGTGATTGTAGGCGCGCTGAGAGAGCGCAATAGACAGGGAAAGCGTTTTTCCATTTTGGCTGTGGCAGAGGGCGCCATTTCCAAAGAGGACGCCATGCTCACCAAAAAGGAGCTGAAAGAAAAGAAGAAAAACGGAGTTGTGTATCCGTCTGTGGCCTATGAGCTGGGAGCAAAGATTACAGAAAAGACAGGCCAGGAGGTGCGGGTTACTGTTCCGGGCCATACTCAGAGAGGCGGAGAACCCTGCCCCTATGATCGTGTGCTTTCTACCCGTTTAGGCGCAGCAGCAGCCAAGCTGATTCAGGATAAGGAATATGGCTACATGGTTGCTGTGCATAACAATGAGATTACCAAGGTTCCTCTTGCAGAGGTAGCGGGACGTTTGAAAACTGTAGATCCGAACAGCTCTATTATTAAAGAGGCAAAAATGCTGGGTATCAGTTTTGGTGACGAATAAAAATAACTGCAAAGCTCCAGATAGAATTCCGGAGATCTGCAGAAAATAAGGAGTTTTTGATTTATGTCATATACTGCGCTGTACCGCAAGTGGAGGCCGACAGGATTTGCGGACGTTAAGGGACAGGATCATATTGTACAGACCCTGAAAAATCAGATAACCGGGCAGCGCATTGGTCATGCCTATCTGTTCTGCGGAACACGGGGAACCGGAAAAACTACCATTGCCAAGATTTTTGCAAAGGCAGTCAACTGTGAACATCCTGTTGACGGAAGCCCATGCGGAGAGTGTGAGAGCTGCCAGAGCATTGTATCCGGCCGTTCTATGAACGTAGTTGAGATTGATGCGGCTTCCAACAATGGTGTGGAAAATATCAGAGAAATTCGGGAACAGGTTCAGTATCCGCCCACAGAAGGGCGGTACCGGGTTTATATTATTGATGAGGTGCATATGCTGTCTACGGGCGCATTCAATGCACTTTTAAAGACCCTGGAGGAGCCACCGTCCTATGTGATTTTTATTCTGGCAACAACAGAGGTTCATAAAATACCTATTACGGTGTTGTCTCGATGCCAGCGCTATGATTTCCGGCGGATTACCATTGAAACCATAGCGGCGCGGCTGCGGGAGCTGGCAGATGCGGAGCAGATTCCGGTAGAGGAGCGGGCGCTGACTTATCTTGCAAAGGCGGCAGATGGTTCCATGCGAGATGCGCTGAGTCTGCTGGATCAGTGTGTTGCATTCCATTTCGGTACTTTGCTGACTTATGATAATGTGCTGGAGGTGCTGGGAGCTGTCGATTCCAGCGTGTTCAGTCAGCTTTTGCGGGAAATTCTTGCAGGAGACACAGCTGGCTGTATTCACTGTCTGGAGGAAATGGTGATTCAAGGGCGTGAGCTGGGACAGTTTGTGGTGGATTTTATCTGGTATCTGAGAAATCTTTTGATATTGAAAACCACAGAGGACGCGGAGGTCATGCTGGAAATGTCTGAGGACAATCTGCGTCTTCTTCGAGAAGAGGCAAAGATGGTAAACGGGGAGACGCTGATGCGGTTTATCCGCATCTTTTCTGAGCTTTCCAACCAGCTGCGCTATGCTTCCCAGAAACGGGTTTTGATTGAGATAGCCCTGATTAAGCTGACAAAGCCGCAGATGGAGCCGAATCTGGACTCCATTCTTCAGAGGCTTAATGAGCTGGAGGCCAGGATTGAAGAAACGCCTCAGGTTACGCCGGAGCTGATGCAGCAGATGGCAGCCCGGATGGGAAATTCCGGCGGTGCGTCTTTAAACAGTACAGCTGCAGGAGTTTCTCCGGGCCAGGAAGAAGGCGGTTCGGGAGGAGAAATGCCGCCGCAGGTGGCAATTCCCAGAGCCCAGCTGGAGGATTTGAATCTGATTCGCCAGGACTGGGGAAAAATTATCCGGGATTTAGGAGGAGCAATTCGTCCCAGCTTTCGGGACACGGTGCTGGAACCCAGCGGAGACAGCTGCCTTTGCGTGGTATTTTCCAGCCCTGATAACTATGCTATTGGCAGCAGGGCAACGGTTCTGGGTGAACTGGAGCGGTATATTCAGGAAAAATACGGAAAAGAGCTGTATCTGAAGGCCCGCCTGAAAAGTGTCGGCGAGCGTATGAATACCATTTATGTAAGTGATGAGGAATTAAAAGAAGCGGTTCATATAGATATTGAGTTTGAGGAATAAAAGAGCCGTTTAAAATCGTTATGAAAATTGAGGAGGACAAACATCATGGCAAAGCGTGGTGGATTCCCGGGCGGTATGCCGGGCAATATGAATAATCTGATGAAACAGGCGCAGCGTATGCAGCGTCAAATGGAGGAGACAACAAAAGAACTGGAGGAGAAGGAATATTCTGCTTCTTCAGGCGGCGGAGCAGTTACCGTAACAGTTTCCGGCAAGAAGGAAGTTGTTTCTGTAAAGCTGGCAGAGGAGGTTGTTGATCCGGACGACATTGAGATGCTTCAGGATCTGATTGTGGCAGCTACCAATGAGGCGCTTCGCAAAATGGAAGAGGAGTCTCAGGCGGCAATGGCCAAGCTGACCGGCGGTTTAGGCGGCCTTGGCGGAGGATTCCCGTTCTGATATGGATTATTACAGCAGGCAGATCACAACGCTGATCGAAGAATTGTCAAAGCTGCCGGGGATCGGCAGCAAATCAGCCCAGCGGTTGGCTTTTCATATTATCAATATGCCAAAGGAACAGGTAGCCAGCCTGACCGGCGCCATTACCCAGGCAAAAGCCAATATTCGGTACTGCAGGGAATGCTTTACGCTGACAGATCAGGAGCTGTGTCCTATCTGCAGCAGCGAAAAGCGGGATCACAGGACGATTATGGTAGTGGAGAATACAAGAGATCTCGCTGCATATGAGAAAACAGGAAAATATGACGGGGTATACCATGTGCTTCATGGAGCGATTTCTCCCATGCTGGGCATTGGTCCCAATGATATTAAGCTGAAGGAGCTGATGCAGCGTCTGCAGGGAGATGTGAAGGAGGTTATCATTGCGACAAACTCAAGCCTTGAGGGTGAGACAACGGCAATGTATATCAGCAAGCTGATTAAGCCCACGGGAATCCGGGTGAGCCGGATTGCCAGCGGCGTACCTGTAGGCGGCGATTTGGAATATATTGATGAGGTAACCCTGCTGAGAGCCCTGGAGGGGCGAATAGAGCTGTAGCAGCCTTTTGGCAGGCGTGAGGAGTGCATAAGATGGATAAATATGAATTTAATATAAAAGTGGAGCAGATGCGCAAAATGGTGGCCCGCGGCGATTATGTGACGGCCATGAAAATTGTGGATACCATTGACTGGAAAAAGGTGCGAAATGCAAATCTGCTTTCCATGGTTGCAACAATTTATGAAAAAAATCATGAATACCAGGATGCGAAGGATATTCTGCTTCTGGCCTTTGAGCGGGCGCCGATTGGAAAGCGTCTGCTTTACAAGCTGACAGATTTGGCTCTGAAGGAGGGAAATCTGGAGGAGGCAGAGGCATATTATCGAGAATTCTGCGATCTGGCAGGAGATGATCCTCGCCAGCATTTGCTGCGCTATATGATTCTTAGACAGATGGATGCGCCCCTGGAGCAGCAGATCCATTCTCTGGAAGGATATACAGCAGAGGAGCTGGATGAGAAGTGGCTGTATGAGCTGGCTGAACGGTATCATGAGGTTGGTGATATTGAACGCTGTGTCAGCACCTGTGATAAGATTATGCTGATGTTTGGTCTGGGCAAGTATGTAGATAAGGCAATGGACCTGAAGCGGGAGTATGCGCCCTTAAATCAATATCAGATGGATCTGGTGGAGAACAGAGAAAAATACGAAGAGAAGCTGCGGGCAGTAGAGCAGTCCTTTGAGTATGACGATCAGGATCCGGAAGACAGTAAGGCAGAGGTTCTGCGTCAGGAACGTCCTTATGCAGTGCCGGAACAGGAAGCTGTGGAGAACCAGGAGCAGATTTATCATGAAGAAGAAACTGCTTTGGAGGAAGAAGAGCCGGAAGAGGCACCGGAATATGAAGCAGGAGATTACCAGCCAGAGCCGGCAGCTGAGAATCACGAGGATACGGTACTTCCGTTGGAGCGTGAGACGATTACCGCCGCTGTAAAACAGGCAGAGACAGAAGAAAGTCTGGCAAGAGAGATGTCCCGGCTGAAGAGAGAAGTGCCGTCAGAGGAGGAGTCCGAGCTGGAAAAAACCAGGATTCTCAGCGCTATTAAACGGGCTCCGTCTGCATCAGAAGCTGTTTCTGAGCTGCCAGAGGAGGAAGTGACAGCAGAAGCGCTGGAAGAGGAAGAACTGCCGAGAATGACCAATCATCTGATGATAGAAGCCCGTACACCGGAAAAGGGCTTTCAGATGGCTGTTGAGACGTTAAAGCAGATTCAGAGAGAAACCGGAGTTAAAAATCCGGTAGCCAAGATTACAGGCTCCAAACTGAATAAACGAGGCGTGCTTGCCAGCAGAGATAAAATTGCAGGTAAAGATTTGATTATTGAAGAGGCCGGAGATCTGACGCCTGAGATGCAGAAGGAGCTGGAACAGCTGATGAGCCGTGATACAACAGGTATGCGGATTATCCTGATTGACAATCCAAGGCAGCTGGAAATGATGCATGCGCAGAATCCGTCTCTGGCAGATAAATTTGAGTGCATTGGCTGCGAATTTCAGGAGCCGGAACAAACAGAAGAAAAGGAGCAGGCTCCTGTAATTCCGGAAAAATCCTGTACGGAGGAAATGCCGGAGCCGGAAGTGCCGGCTTATCCGGAGGATGATCGTCCGATTCGTCATATTGTTCCAGAGAGCAGCAGTGCAATGCGGATGCCGGGGCCGGGAGATTATTATGAAGATGATCGGGAACCGGAGCATCTGGAAGATGAAGAAGAAATGGATATTGATGAATTTGCTCAGTATGCATGTAAATATGCTTCTGAGATAGACTGCAGTATTACTGGAAAGAGTATGCTGGCTCTCTACGAGCGGATTGAAATTATGGAAGAGGACGGCATTCCTCTGACACGGGCAGCAGCAGAGGATTTGATAGAAGAAGCGGCAGACAAGGCAGAACGTCCTTCTGTGGGACGTCGTCTGAAGGGACTGTTTTCTTCAAAATATGACAAAGATGGTTTATTAATTTTAAAGGAAGAGCATTTTATTTAATATGGCAGAGATCAAATTAATTGCTCTGGATTTAGACGGGACGCTTCTGGATAGCCAGAAGCGTCTCTCTTCCAGAAACGAAAGAGTATTAAAGGAGTGTATCCGGAGAGGGATTTGGATTGTGCCTTGTACCGGAAGAATTTGGTTTGGAGTACCGGAGTTTATTCGCAGTTTTCCGGGAATTCGTTATGCGATTACTACCAACGGAGCTGTTGTGGAAGATATCATTGAATCAAGAATTCTGGATGAAAGAAAGCTGACATGGCAGCAGGCGGCAGAACTGCTGAAATTAGCAAAGAAATTCCATACCATGTATGATGTATACACGGATGGACATGCATTTGGTGAGGAACGGTTCCTGGAACATATGGAAGACTTTGGCATTCAGCCTGCGCTTCAGAAAATGATACGGGATACAAGGGAAGCCGTTCCAGATGTGGAGGAGCGGGTTCGCGAACTGAAAAAGCCTGCCGAAAAGGTGAATTATTTCTTTGGCGATCTGGATGAGCGCAGCAGAGCCAGAGCGGCATTAGAGGCCAGAGGCGATGTGCTGGTAAGCTCCTCTTTCCCTAATAATCTGGAAATAAATGCCATCGGAGCATCAAAGGGAGAGGCAATTCTTCGTCTTGCTTCCTATCTTGGGATTCGGCCGGAAGAAACTATGGGATTTGGCGACGGAGAAAATGATATTTCTATGATTCGCATGGCAGGAATTGGTGTAGCCATGGGAAATGGGGCGGAGATCTTGAAGGCGGAGGCAGATTATATAACTGGAATCAATGATGAGGATGGTGTGGCCCAGGCGATTGAGATGCTGGTGCTGGGTGGCGAAGGCGCGCGGGACATCTGAGAATAGGAAAGCAATTTGCAGAAAATGAGTGTATCTGCCGGAACAGACAGAGGTCGAGGAAAATGGCAGATTGTGTTCAGGGCAGATGCAGACAGAAAATGAAGGACAGAAAAGGAATAATATGAATTATCTGACAGAACACTGGTTATCCATAGGAGCAGGGGTGTTCTTGCTCTCTATGGTTTTATATGGTCATTACAGAGGATTTTTAAAAATGGCGACGGGTGTGCTGACGCTGGTTTTAAGTTTGACAGTGGTTCGGACAGCGGTTCCATACATGACAGGGCTTCTGGCTGCCAATACGGGCCTCAGAAGGGCGATAGGGCAGGGGCTGCTTCATATGAGCGGATTAAAGGATGGGGGCATAGGACTTTCTGTTACCCTTCCAGCTCAACAACGCCAGTCTATTGAGAATTTGAAGCTGCCGGAGCAGATGAAAGAAATTCTTTTAGAGAATAATAATCATGAAATTTACAATCTGCTGGGAGTGGACAGTTTTTTTGAGTATCTGGGAGCCAGTCTGGCTAATATGGTGCTTAATCTGATTGTTTCTGTGGTTTTATTTGCAGCAGTATATTTTCTGATTAGATTTGTGATAAAATGGCTGGATTTGATGGCACATCTTCCAATTCTTTCCGGAATGAACCAGATAGCAGGTGCGCTTCTGGGGGCAGTTCAGGGACTTGCTGTGCTGTGGGCAGCAGGAGTGGCTCTTGGATTTTGTTCAGCAGCTGTGTGGGCTCAGCCGGTACTTGCCCAGATAGAAGGCAGTATATGGCTTTCTTATTTGTATCATCACAATTTGTTTAATTGGCTCCTGTACAGTGCGATCAACAGTTTGGGATAGACGGAGATGGAAAAATGTGGAAGAGCAGATGGAAAAACACAAGATATAGTGTATGAAAAGAATATGAAAAAAACAGTTAAAAAAATTGAAAAAATCCCTTGACAAAATCCACTATAAAATGGTATATTAAAGCTCCACCGCGAAAAACGGTGGTCAGCTTTAAAAGAAAAATAAAAAGTTGAAAAAAATAAAAAAAGTTGTTGACAAACGCAAGCGACTGTGATAAGATAAATGAGTTGCTGCTGAGAACAAAAGCAACAACGAAATGAACCTTGAAAATGAAAGATTGAACAGTGTTTAAAACCCTGAAAATTCTAATA